>PVMK01131649.1_pt1 | contig 32758 bp, 34 predicted proteins | sample 1853481 | NCBI WGS metagenome assembly PVMK01 (sample SAMN08533507, study PRJNA380276) | Marine sediment metagenome, whole genome shotgun sequencing project.
ACCGCAACTGGGGCGGGATCGCGTCGTACTCGGATGCGGTCATCATCGTGCTCGACCTCGATCTCCGTGAGATTCGATTCGTCGAGGAGCTGAATGAGCTCGCGGAGCTGATCGAGGTCCAACTTCATGGTGTCTCCCGGCGGTGACGGCTTACCCGGCAGCGTTCAAATAGTCGATTAGGGCGCGAAGGCCAAGTGCGTAGCTGTTCTTTCCGAAGCCGATGACCAAACCAATACACACCGCCGCGGTCATCGACTGGTGTCGAAACGCCTCGCGCGCCTGCGTGTTGGAGATGTGCACCTCGACTGTGGGCAACCCGGTTGCGGCGATTCCGTCACGCAGCGAGACCGACGTGTGCGTCAGGCCACCTGGGTTGATCACGACGCCGTCGAACGTGTCTCGCGCATCGTGGAGCCAGTCGATCAGCTGCCCCTCTTGATTGGATTGCCGGCATTCGACCGTGGCGCCCAGGTCCCTGGCCAAGTCCTTCAGAGCCAGCTCGATATCGTCCAGGGTGGTCGCGCCGTATACATCGGGCTCGCGGGTGCCCAGCAAGTTGAGGTTGGGCCCGTTGAGCACCAGGACGCGTTTCGCCGATGCCGCCATGGGGTCAGAGGATTTCGATTAGCTTAGGCGCGCTGGTTCGTAGCAGATAGCGGGCTTTGCCGACGTTGCCGCCAGGCTCGACGGCAAGGGCGACGAAGTACTCGTCGGAGAGCATGCGAACCACCGTTGTGAGCCGCTCGGTCTGGACCGAGACTTCTTTGGTGGCGCCGGTGTCGAGCATTTCGGCGGCGCGCTGGATGCCTTTGAGCACGACGCTGTACTCCATCCCAACCGATTCGATGTCGAAGGGGCCGTTGCCTTTCGAGTATTGCTCGATGGCGATCCCGTCCGATGCCATCAGCAGCCCAGCCACTCCACCGTCGGTTCGATCGACGAGGTCTTGCAGTATCTCTTTGAACATCGCCCCTCCGCCCCGCAATCACCGCACGGACAGGCCGTCGGGTCAAGTATCGCGTTGGCCATTTCGCAGCTCTACCGTCAAGCCGCCGCCCATCGTATTGCTGAGCGCGATACGCAGACCATGGCGCTTGGCGACGTCGTTTGCGATATGCAGTCCGAGCCCCATCCCATGCGGGTGCCGCGTTCGCGCGTCACTCCCTCGGAAGGACGGTTCCAGCACGCGAGGACGGTCGCCTTCGCTGATCCCCGGGCCATCGTCGACGACTCGGAGGGCCCACGCGTCATTGGTTCCATCGAGGATGACCGCGACGTGGCCCCCCGCTCGGTTGTAGCGGACCGCGTTCTGAATGATGTTGCCGAGGGCCTGTTCGAGCAGAGTCAGATCGCCGGGAAACTCGATCGTGCTCTCCGGCACGCCAACCTCGAGTGCGATTTGCTTTCGTTTCGCGATCGGGCGGTGGCGATCGACGACTCGTTCGACGAGATGGTTGAGGTCGATCGGGTCTCGATGCGCTAGCCCTTCGTTGGCCTCGAGGCGCGCCACGGCGTTGAGGTTGTGCAAGAGCGAGCCGAGGTACTGCGACTCTTCGATGCTCGGCACGACGGCATCTGCGTCGAGCGTTTCGCCCGCTTCTATGCGCTGTTGGAGCGAAGCAAGGTGGCCTTGCAGGACGCTCAGGGGAAGCATCACGTCGTGAGTCGTGTTGGTGATGTAGTTTCGGAGCGCTGCCTCGCGCTCGCGTAGAGACGCGAGCTGCGCTTGGATCGTTTGGCGGCTATGTTCGAACGCCGCGCCGAGCTCCGCGATCTCATCGTTGCCTTCGACGTGAATCGGTTCTTGTGAGCCGTCCCCAATCTTTCGGACCGATTCGGTTAGCTGTCGCACGCGGCGAACGATCGGACCAGCGGCAAACAGCGCGACGAGGATGACGACCAGCGCGACCAGAAACGCCGGAGCTAGAACTGCGCCGGAGAACCATGCGGGTGGTCCCTGGGCGCGCATCAGAACCACCGCGCACGGGCCCTCGTCCCACGGCATCCGCACCGCGACCTGCGTGCGCCCTTGATCCTGTGAGCGGTCGGAGGCGACGTCCGTTCCGGCTTCGAGCTGTTGCGCAAGCTGCGAGGGAAACGCCGGGTTGTCGGGATTGCGGCTCTGGAGGTTCGCGTCGTAGGCGAACACTCGATGCCCCGGAAACCGATGGCGAGACGGGCCCGGATGCCGATGAGCGTGTCGGTCCCGCTGGGGCCCCGGCCAACGTTCCGGGTCGGCCTCACAACGCTCACGCCCACCGGAGTCCATTCGATGGACCACCGCCTCCGCGAGCGCATCGATTCTCACCCGGGAGTGCCAGCGGGATTGAGCCCAGCCCAACAACACCAGCAACGAGATCGTCGCCACCCCGAGCGTCAACGCCAATCGCGCGCGAAGCTTCATGAGCCTTCTGAGAGGCGGTAGCCGATGCCCCACACGGTTTCGAGCTGCGCGGCGTCGCCGCCGAGCTTGCTGCGGAGCCTCGAGATGTGGACGTCGAGGGTTCGTCGGCTGCCTTCGTGCGCAGGATCGAGTGCCGCATCGACCAAGGCGTCCCGAGTGACGGCCGAGCCCTTCCTTCGAGCTAGCAGCGCGAGGATTTCGAACTCCACAGGCGTCAGCGGCAGCGTGCCTTCGGTCGTGGTGACTTCACGCCGCTCGAGATCGACTTGAATGGCCCCGGCGACGAGACGCTCGGTGCCCACGAGGTTCGGGCGGCGCAAACATGCCTGGATGCGCGCGAGCAGCTCTTCGGGGAAGAATGGCTTGGTGACATAGTCATCCGCGCCGAGCTTCAGGCCGCGAATCTTGTCGGCCGTGTCGTCTCGCGCGCTGAGGATCAACACCGGCACCTCCGACTTCACGCGGTACCGCTTGAGTAAGTCCATCCCGTAGGTGCCGGGCAGCATCAGGTCCAAGACGATGACGCGGTAGTCGTCCGGGTCGATGCCGCGCGCCGTGTCGCCGTCCTGGACCCAGTGTGGGTCGAAACCTGCTTGCGAAAGGGTATCCACCACTTGTTGGCCAAGGGCGACGTCATCTTCCACGAGCAGGATTCGATTGGACACCGGGTCAGCGCTCTTCCATTCGTTCGACTCTGTGTTGTCGCTTCAGCAATCGAAGCTCCTCGCGCTGCGCGCAGGTCAGGTTGGCATAGATTTGATCCTCGGTCGCGAAACGAACGTCCTTCATGGCGACGAACCTTTCTTCGCCCCACGGCATCTCCTTGATGGCCTTGCGCTTCGCCACCGCCTGCTCCATGGCCGCGCGGATGTTGGCTTCCTGTTCTGCGCTGAGGTCGAGCCTTTGGGTCATCTCGGTGAGGTGCTCTTCCATTTTCTCGGGCGACCAGTGCCCTCTTTTGCCGTGAGGGCCTCCATGCGCACCGTAGGCAAGCGCGACCCCGCCTGTCGTCAGTGCGATCGCCGTGACGCCACCCACTAGGGCAGCGAGGATGGTTTGTTTGTTGATGAACTTCATGAGGATTCCTTTCTGGGAGGTCCTGCCTCCTCATGAAGTAAACGACTCGAATCTTAAGCCAGTCTTAACGCCGGGACCTTTCAGGGCTTTTCGGCTAGTTTTGGCCTGTGGCCCGATCTTTTCTCGTCCTCGACATCGAAACCGTTCCCGATCCTGAGTTGGTTTGGGACGCGGCGGTCGACGGTTTTCCCCCTGCACCCTTTCACCAAGTGGTCGCCCTCGGCGTACTGTGGCTCGACGCGGATCACGAGCTCCAGAAGCTCGGCGCGTTTGGTGGCGAGGAGGACGCGCCGCCTGATGAGTCGAAGGTCTTGCAAGAGTTCGCGGACTTCATCGGGAAGCGGCACCCGACGATGGTCAGCTTCAACGGCAGGCGGTTTGATTTGCCGGTGCTCGTCAATCGTATGCTCAAGCACGGCGTGCAGTTTCCCGCGTATTACGCGGGCCGCAGCGGGGGGCCCGACTATCGCTACCGGTTCAGCGACGAGGGCCACATGGACCTCGCCGAAGTGCTCACCGATTACCGCTCAAGCCGGATGCCCAGCCTCTCCGCGCTCGCGCAGCTCGTTGGCATGCCCGGCAAGATGGACGTCGACGGCTCGCAGGTGGAAAGCATGTTCGCCCACGGCCGCTACGCCGAGATCCGAGACTACTGCCTCCACGACGTCGTCCAAACCACGTTCATCTTCCTCCGCGTCGAGCTCCTCAGAGGCCGCCTCACCCAAGACGAATACCGCACCCGCGCCCAATCCCTCTGGACGGCCCTCGAGCAAGACGCCCGAGTCCTTCCTGTCCTAGAACAAGCCAACAAACCCCTGGCCCTCCTCCAGTAGAAGGGGACAGGCAGCGGCAGCGGCAGCGGCAGCGCCAGTGTCAGCGCCAGCGTCAGTGCAGTGCCAGCGCCAGCGCCAGTGCCAGTGAATTGACGGTGTCTGACCCTTTTTCCGCCGGTTAAGGGGTTCTTAAGGTTTTCTGTCGTCCGACGGGGTGAATGCGGGGACGACCCGCAACGACTCATGAAAGACGAGGGATGATTATGCGATATTTACTTCATTTTGGGCTCTTTGTAGTGGCGCTGACGGCCGTGACTCAGGCTGATGCGCAGGATAGGCGGCATGGGGATCGGCATACGACGGTCGTGATTGCGGCAGGCGGAGGTCCCCGAGTGGTGCGGCCGGTTCGCGCGAGCGTGGCACGGCCGCGGGCGATCTACGATGCTCGGCGGGTGGTCTACGAGCCGTCGAGACCCTTGTACGACACCCGTCGCGCCTACTTCGATCAGCGGCAGGACCTCGAGCAAATCGTTCAGATCGCGGAGGGCTGGGAACAGGCGACCGCCAATCGCAGCCCGCATGCGCAGTGGAAGGTCGACCGTCGGCTCGATGCGTGGTTGGAGCGTGAGATCCGCGAATCGATTCGCGAGCCTAGCAACCACCGCTACACCGAGCGAGTGCGCATCCTCAGCGACGAGCTTGCCATGCTCGAACGACGCCGCCACAACGGGCGCGGTCACTACGAGGGCGGCCATCAAGAGCGGGGGCACCACGGGCATGCTCGTCGCGGCCACGGCCAGCGCGGTTACTACGGGGACAAGGCTAGGATTCTCGACGAGCTCGTCGCGCTCTCCGAGCAGCAAGTGCATCGCGCACGAGCAGGCGTCCGTTACCCGTTCCAGATGTTGTACGCGTACCGCTGACCGATTGAGCCGATAATCCATCAAGCGCCTCGGCAGTTGCCGGGGCGCTTTTCTTTTGGCTAGCCGCTAAACGCGCGGCGCTCTTCTTCGAGCGAGCGTTCGATGTTCCCGCAGACGATCTCGCAAAGCTCGAAGACCGCAGGGTCGGCCACCGAGTAGTACGCGGAGTTCCCGCGCTTCTCTCGTTTGACGAGGCGGTGGGCCAGGAGGGTGTTCAGGTGCTTGGAGACGTTGGGCTGGGTGCTGCCCGTGGCTTCCACCAGGGCGCTGACCGTGCGCTCTCCGTCCGCGAGCTCGTTGAGGATCTGCAGCCGCAGGGGGACCCCAAGAATGCGGAACCTAGTGGCCACGTGCTCGACATTCTGGGGACTTAGGTGGGTTTTATGCATCGCCTTTCCTCTATAGCGCCATTTCGAGAAAAAATCACTACTTGACTATATGCTTATGTGAACATATAGGTAGATCCATGAAACGAAAGATCATCGATTTTCCTCTCCAGCACGCACGCCTGGTCTTCATTGGCCTGGCCGTCCTGACCATCGGCCTCGGCTCCGCCATCCCCCGGATCCAAGTCGATACGGATCCGGAGAACATGCTTTCCGAGGACGATCCGGCCCGGGTCTTTCACAACGAGGCCAAGGACGAGTTCGCGCTTCACGACATGATCGTCGTGGGCGTCGTGAACGAGGCCGAGCCGGAAGGGGTCTTCAATCCTGAATCACTCGCCCGCATTCACGAGCTCACTCAGAAGCTGAAATCGATCGACGGGGTCATCGCACGCGATGTCCTCGGGCCCTCCACAATGGACAACATCCAACAGGCGGGTCCCGGGACCATCCGCTTCGAGTGGTTGATGGAGCAGCCACCCAAGACACCGGAAGAGGCGCTTGCCATCAAGGAAGCCGCGTTACGGCTACCGATGTTGCGCGGCACCGTGGTGTCCGACGACGGCGAGAGCATCGCGCTCTACGTTCCCATCGAGAGTAAGGATCAAAGCCATCGCATCTCCGAGGAGATTCGAACGATCGTCGATGGGTTTGGCGACAGCGCGGACGAGTTTTACATCACCGGACTTCCGGTCGCTGAAGACACCTTCGGTGTCGAGATGTTCAAGCAGATGGCGATCTCTGCGCCGCTCGCCGCCCTCGTGATCCTCCTGTTGATGTGGTGGTTCTTCCGTTCCTTCGCGTTGGTGCTCTCGCCGATGATCGTCGCGATGGCCACGGTCATCATCACGATGGGCGCGCTGATCGCGAGCGGGTTCACCGTGCACATCATGAGCTCGATGATCCCGATATTCTTGATGCCGATAGCCGTCGTGGACTCGGTCCATCTGTTGTCGGAGTTCGTCGACATCTATCCGAAGCACCGGGACCGCAAGGCCGCGATCAAGCAGGTCGCGGGGCACCCTGTTCACGCCGATGCTCTACACCCTCGCTGACCTCGGCGGCCGGCTTCCTTTCGCTGATGTTGACCCCGATTCCCCCGGTCCGCGTATTCGGCGCGTTCGTCGCGCTCGGCATCGGCCTGGCTTTCGTTCTGACGATTCTCTTCGTTCCGGCCTACATCGCTGCGCTTCCCGAGAAGCGTTTGGCGGCGCTGCTCTCAAACAAACGCGATGCGAGTGAGGGTGGTCTCCTCGGCCGCGCGGTTGAGGCAGTTGGAGCCAAGAGCCTGCGCTTCGCCAAGCCGATCCTCGTCGTGACGGCCGCAGCGATTGCGATCAGCGGATACGGAATCTCGCAGATCAACATCAACGACAACCCCGTTCGTTGGTTCAAACCTTCTCACCAGATTCGCGTCGCCGACACGGTGCTCAACCGGGAGCTCGCCGGCACGTACACGGCCTTCCTCATCATGAAGCAGGACACCGATGCCGAGCGCGAAATCGTGGCTTCCGGCGACGAGGCTGTCGAAGGTGCCAGCGATGCGATCCGCTCGCAGTGGGACACCCTCAAGGCCGCTGCACAAACCGCGAGCCAGGAAGAAGTGACCAACGTTTCCGATGCGCTGATCGAATCCACCTCGGATCTGGCGTTCGACACGACCGGTGAAGAGTCCGAGCAGTGGCAACGTGTTCAGACGGCGCTCGAAGAGGCGCAGACTGGAAGCAAGACGTTCCAGAACCCGGAGCACCTGGCCTACATCGAACGACTTCAACGCGAAGCCGAAGCGCTTCCTCTCGTTGGCAAAACGAGCTCGATCGCCGACGTCGTGAAGACCGTCTACCGCGAGCTCATCAGCGGTGAAGAGAAGGACTACCGCATCCCGGAGACCACCGAGGGAGTCGCCCAGACGCTCCTTCAGTTCCAGTCGTCTCACCGCCCCGAACGATCTCTGGCATTTGGTCAGCCCGGACTACCGTGAGAGCGCGATCTGGGTGCAGCTCAAGAGTGGCGACAACCAGGACATGGTGTCCGTCAAGGCCGACCTCGATGTCTTCCTGGCCGCCAACCCACCACCCGAAGGCCTCCGCGCGGAGTGGGCCGGCCTCACCTACCTCAACACCGTTTGGCAGGACGAGATCGTGGCCGGGATGCTCAAGAGCTTGATGGGCGCGTTCGTCATCGTGTTCTTCATGATGATGATCCTGTTCCGGTCGCCGATCTACGGCGCACTGGCGATGGTGCCGCTCACGATCACCATCGTGTTCACGTACGGGCTGATCGGCCTCGCCGGCAAGGACTACGACATGCCGGTGGCTGTGTTGTCGTCGCTGACGCTCGGACTCTCCGTCGACTTCGCGATTCATTTCCTCGAGCGCGCTCGGTCCATCCAAGCCGAGACCGGCGACTGGCGGGAAACGATGGCGCTCATGTTCCAGGAGCCGGGCAGGGCGATCACCCGCAACGCGATCGTCATTGCCATTGGTTTCCTTCCTCTGCTGGGGGCGCCGCTGGTTCCCTACAACACCGTGGGCATTTTGATGGCCGCCATCATGGCCGTCTCGAGCGTCGTCACGGTGGTGCTGCTGCCCTCGATCATGATGCAAATCCAAAACTGGCTCTCTCCCAAGGGGGAGAAAGTGTCCCCGAGCGCGGACGACGCGCCGGTGCCCGTCGCTACCAACAAGGAGCAAACGATATGAGAACCCCTACCAAGACCTGGTTGGCGGCCGTGGCTGCCGCGATTCTTCTCTCGACCCCCACGATGTCCGCCGAGGCAGGGGACCTGAAGGATGCGAGCCAGATCGTAAGCCGCACCAACACCGCGCAGTACTACGCGGCCAATGATGGACGCGCGCTCGTTCGCATGAAGATCGTCGACAGCAAGGGGCGCTCGCAGCGCAGGCAGTTTGCGGTTCTTCGACGTGACCTGAAAGACGGAGGCGACCAGAACTACCTCGTCGTCTTCGACCAGCCCGCCGACGTTCGAAACACGGCGTTCTTGGTGAAGAAGCACACGAACAAAGACGACGACCGGTGGCTGTACATGCCAGGTCTGGACCTGGTGAAGCGAATCGCGGCGAGTGATGAGCGCACGAGCTTCGTGGGGACGCACTTCTTCTACGAAGACATCTCGGGGCGCCAACCCGACGAGGACAAGCACGAACTACTAGAAACCACGGACACCGAGTACGTCGTCAAGAGCACGCCGAAGAGCAAGAGCGGCGTCGAGTTCGCGCACTACACGCTCCGGATCAACAAGAAGACCTTCTTGCCGAGCAAGATCGAGTACGTGAACGCACAGGGCAAGGTCTACCGGCGGATCGAAACCGTTAAGGTGGACACCATTCAAGGCCATCCGACCATCACGCGCCTCAAGGTGAGTGATGTCGAGTCGGGTGGATACACGCTGAGTGACGTCAGCAACGTTCAGTACGACATGGGGATCCCGGACGACATCTTCGGCGAGACCTCCCTTCGCAACCCGCCGCAGAAATGGCTCCGGTGAGTGGAGCCCTACGAGGACACGAAGGAATAGTTCGATGAAACCGACAATGTGCACGAAGAAGCAATGCCCGAAGGGCGGCGGCTCGCTCAGGTGCCTTGCGGTGGCCGCGCTCGCGTTGGCGGCCCTCGCGTTCGCCTCGGGAGCGTTCGCTCAAGCCGAGCAGGATGCTGCGGCACCCACGGTAGAGGAGGGCGTCGGTGAGTCAGACGCAGGGCCATCTACCCCTGCCGATGTCGAGACGCCTCCCGAGCCCATGGCGGAGGAGACGCTCGAAGCGGAGGCCGAGGGTCCGCTAGATGCAGCAGAAAGCTCTGAGACTACGGAAGAGCGCGTAGGCGACGTCGAACCCGTCGACGAGGCGGACGAGGACGATTGGGACGAGTTCGACGAGTGGGAAGAGGAAGAAGGTAACGGCTCCGGCGGAAAAGCCTTTGCCTTCCAGCTTGGCGGCTTCATCGAAGGACTCACCACTGCTCGCGTCGTTCGAAGTAGTGCCAGCGCCAACGAGTTCGTAGCCGCCGAGGCGCGCTTTCGGCTCAACCTCGATGCGACGCACGAGATCGCAAGCGCGCGCTTCCGGGGCGATGTCTTTGCCGACGGCGTGGAAGGGCGGGTGCGGTTCGACATCCGGGACGCGTCGATCTTCGTGCGCGGCGGCAACTGGTTCAACATGCGGGTGGGACGGCAGGTGCTCACCTGGGGCACGGGCGACTTCCTGTTCTTGAACGATCTCTTCCCGAAGGACTTCAACTCCTTCTTCATCGGGCGCGCCGACGAGTATCTCAAGGCACCCTCCAACTCGATTATCACGACCTTCAGCGTCAAGAAGGTAGGCCTCGACCTGGTGTGGACGCCCATCTTCGAGGCGGACCGGTTCATCGACGGGCAGCGCTTGTCGTTCTTCAATCCCCTCGTCGGGGACATCATCGGGGATCGGTCCCCACTCACCCCCTTGCAGCCCTTGTTCCCCGACAAGCGCCTACGAAACGGAACTGTGCACGGACGCCTCTATGGGACCGCGGGCGCGGTCGAGCTCGCTGCCTATGGCTACGTGGGATACTGGCCTCAGCCGCTCGCCCTTGATCTCGCCGCGCTGCAAGTCACGTATGCGCGGCTCGGCGCGTACGGCGCCAGCCTGCGCGCCCCATTTCTGGGCGGCCTCTTCAACGTCGAAGGTTCCTTCTACGACTCGTTCGAGGATCGCGCGGGCACCGATCCCACGATCCCGAACTCACAGTTCCGTGGTCTGGTCGGCTACGAGCGAGAGCTCTTCCCGAAGTTCCAGATGGGCCTCCAGTACTACCTCGAGTACACGTTCAAGCACGACGAGCTAGTGCAAAACTCGCTCTGGCCCGACTACGAGCAGCACGAGTTCCGTCACCTACTGACGCTGCGCCTGACGCAGTTCCTCGTGATGGACAACTTGGAGCTCTCGCTCTTTGTATTCTTCTCGCCGGACGAGCTCGACACGTACATCCGGCCGCGCATCACCTACAAGATCATCGAGCCCTTGGCCATCGTCGTCGGCGCGAACCTCATGTTCGGCCGCTACGACTACACCTTCTTCGGCCAGCTCAAAGAGAACACGAACGTCTACGCGAGGCTTCGCTATTCGTTCTGAGAATTTGAAAACGAAAGGAACAGAGACATGAACATCGATACATTGGTCTTCAGAATTGCGGGAATCATGGTCACTGCCGGCGTGGTGCTTGCCTACAGTCATCACATCGCTTGGCTCGCCCTCCCGCTCTTCGTAGGTCTGAACATGTTTCAGGCTTCGTTCACGGGCTTCTGCCCGCTGGCCAAGATTCTGCAACGCTTCGGGGTGCAGGGCGGCAATGCGTTTTAGTCGCTGGGAGGGGCGACGTCCCCGTCGCCTCCGTTCGTGACATAGGCTTGGGCCGCCCCATACTGATAAACGAGGCGGGCTCCGGCCTCACCGACTTGGTAGCCCAAGACGAAAACGGCCAGCGTGCCAAGAAAGGCCCCCACCGAGACCGCCTGACGTGCCCGACCCTCCGGCAGCGCCAACGGTACGGCCATCAGGAAGAGCACTGCCGCGCTGGCCCAAACGAAGGAATCGGCCGCCCGTTCATGCGCTTCGATGTGTTCCGTAGCGACGGCCTGTTCAACTCGTTCCTCCTCTCTGTGCCCAGTGTTCATCGCGGCCGCGCCCGATCCAACCAAAGCGGCCTGCAACAACAACACGACGACCCAAACGCGACGCCGGAACCAGCCCCGCCACCAGGCGAAGAGAACCCCGCCGGCGATCAACGGCATTAGGACGGCAAGTGCGATCGGTAGGTGAACGACTTTGGGATGAAAGAACAACTGGTCCATGGGCAACAGATGATAGTCGCGAAGCTGAGCGTTAGGCACCCGTCCCAGCTCGAGTCTCGGGATCGCTGCGTGCTTCGAAAACACGGCAAAAAGCACCGGTCACGCGGCCTCATCGAGTTTGATACGATTTCGGCCCCAGGGGCCGAGATTCGCACCGAAGCAGGAGTGTCAGCGCTCACCAGCGCTTGTCTTCGTGGTTCTTGTCGTGACACTCCCCGGTTGAGCTTCAGTCTGATTCGATCGGCAACATGAGGTCCTCCAGGAAAAACGCAGCCAAATCGTGCCGCCCCGACAGGCCACCTTTCTTGTAAACAGCCGTGGCCTGCTGCCTTGCCGTGGCTTCGGTGACCGACCGGACCTCTGCGATGTCCTTGTGACTGAGGCCTTTGAGCAGCAACAGCGCAACTTCCTTTTCGGCGGGCGTTAGGTTCCAGCGATCGAACTGCTCATCGAGCGCCTCGGCCAGCCCCCTCATCAGTTCCCGTGCTTCGCTCCGCCATCGGCTCGCTTCCGCGTGCGTCGCCTCCAGCTGCTCTGCCAATGCGAGCGCTTCCTCCTGAACCGCTCGCGCTCGCCGTAACGTGAGCACCAGTCGACGAGCCATGAAGATCGACCCCAACAAGGTCACCAACAGGATTCCGCCTTCGGCAGCCACGTGTGAAAGCGCTGCTCCCTCGTGCAAATCGGCCGAAATGTCGATGGCCGCAAACAGGGCAACCCCGAGGAAGGCGAGCAGCACCCCAATGAGAAGTCGGCGCTCGGAAGTGAAAGCGGCTTTAGGCATCCGTCGTATCCGCCGCATGTAGCATGACACCCGACCAAGCGGCGGAAATCATTCACGTATCACATCCGCAGGATGGTGCGTGGACCTCTTTGGAGCCCATTGTACGCACTGGAGGATACCGTCATGGACCAGTTGTTTTTCCATCCCAAGCTCGTTCACCTGCCGATGGCACTTGCCGTCTTGATGCCTTTGGTGACAGGCGGAGTTCTTTTTGCCTGGTGGCGAGGCTGGTTCGACCGCCGAGTCTGGGTGCTCGTGGTGTTGCTGCAGGGCGTCCTGGCTGGATCGGGCGCGGCCGCAATGAACACGGGGGAGAAAGAGGAAGAGCGGGTCGAGCAGGTCGTCGCCGAGGAATACATCGAGGCCCATGAGGAGGCGGCAGAGGTTTTCGTCTGGGCCAGCGCCGCGCTCCTTCTTCTAATGGCCGTCCCGCTCGTGCTCCCGGAAGGCCGGGCGCGTCGTGCCGCCTCCCTGGGCGCTTTTCTCGGCACGCTGATCGTGTTCGGCCTGGGCTGCAACGCCGGCGAGGCCGGGGGCAAGCTCGTCTATGAACATGGTGCAGCACAGGTTTACGTTACGAATGGAGGCGTCGCCGACGGGCTCGCTGCTGGCGACAAAGCGCCGGGCGAGGACAGCGATAGTCACTGAGCTCGGCACCCGCGTAGGCAGCGGCGCTACTGGATACGCCCCTTGAGCGCTTCGATCTCGTTCACGAAGCCCGTCGCGATGTCTTGGACGTCGGGGACCAACTCCGTGCAGGCCAGAGCGCCGAAACATAGCCGGTCCACCGTGCTCATCACCGTGATGTTGAGGCCCGAACCTTGTTGTACGGGGCCGATTGGGGAAGAGCTGAAGCAGGCGCGCGCCTGTCGTGTAGAGAGGGACGGCCGGGCCGGCAATGTTTGAAATGACGAGGTTCCACAACGGAGGGACGTGGTCGGCGACGTGTCGCGAGGAGTAGAGCCCGATGAGCTGGGTGAGTGTCCACGGCACGGTGACGCTGGTGACGAGGTCCGCGACGTCCTTGAGGATGTCTCCACCAGCGCTGCGCTTGCGCCGCTTTTTTTGGCGGGCGGTTTCTTCTTTGATGGCCATGAGCCGCTCGATGGGATCATCGGTTTGGACGGGCAAATGCACCCGAATCACTGAAACGCGGTTACCCTCCTGGTCTCCATCGCCCCGAATCGATACCGGAACGGATGCGACCAAAGGGAGCTCCGGAAGGCCGCCGTGCGCGCGCAGCCACGACCGCAAGCTTGCGCAGCAAGCAGTTAGCACGACGTCGTTGACGGTCGTTCCAAAGGCACGCTTGATCGCTTTCACGTCTTCGAACGAGACATCTGCGAGCGCCACGGATCGGTTCGGGGTGAGTGCGGCGTTGAACGGGGTTGGTGGCGCCTTGAACGCCAGCGGCTTTTTGAGAGCGTCGCTGTCCGTGGACTCGGCGGGTTGGGCTCGCCCCTTGTCTCGGACTGCCGCAGCTATTTTCGTGGCCGCCCCGACCGCGCGCAGAGGCTTGCCTGTCAGGGTTCGAAGCGTATCGGCTGCGAGCCAAGGGATCGTGGGTTTCCCCTCGGGAACCCAGGGCTCGCCGGGTGGAGGGATCACTCGACCTTCGGGACTCGTATCCAAGAGCTCGCCCGCGATTGCCGCGCTTCGGCCGCCGTCCATGGCGGCGTGGTGGATCTTCATCACGAGGGCGGCCTTGCCGCCCTCCAAACCATCGACGAGCGCAACTTTCCACAATGGCCTGTCGCGCTCTAGAAGTTCGGCGGCAAACGTACCGAGGAGCTCGCAGAGCTCCGGCATGCCTCCTGGGGATGGAAGCGAGAAGCGCACAAGGTGTTGGTCGAGATCAAAATCCGGGTCCTCGATCCAATGGGGGTCGCCGATCTTCAATGGCCCCTGAACCAGACGGCGCCGGAACGGTGGGAGGAGATGGATCCGTTCTGCGAACCGCTGGCGAGTCAGATCGAAGGGCAACGCTGCGGCGAGCTCACCGCCCCCTTCGACCAAGGGCTCGAAGATGAGGATGCCCAGCGTGTGCATCGGCATCTCGGGCGTTTCCGCGTACAGCATCCCCGCGTCGAGGTTGGATACGCGGATCACGAGTCGCCTCCTGATGGCAGGAACCCGAGCTCCATCATGAAGCGGGCCATCTCCGTCAGGTACTTGCCGCGATCGAGGTGGATGCTGTGGCTCCCCGGAAACCAGTACATGCGGCACCGCTGCCAATGGTCCCATAGCAGCCGGGAATGCTTGGGGGGAGCGAGCCGGTCGCCCGCGCCACCGACGATCATCAGTCGCTCCGGCGGCAGGATCGGCTTGTACGTCAGGGGGCAACTCACGGCGACGAAGCGCCGCGCGTCGGCCGGGGTCAGGTTCGAGGCGGCAAGGGCGGCGCGCATCAGTGCGCCCATTGGCTGCCACTCCAAGACCAAGTCCGCAATACTGATGATCGGCACGTTCGGAAGCGCGAAGGCCAGCTTGTCCTCCACGCTGGCGAGCATGGACGAAACGAAGCCGCCGAGGCTCAACCCCGTCACGCCAACTTGCTCGACGCCTTGCTCGCGCTGAAGCCAGTTGAAAAGAATTCGAAAGTCGAACACCGACTGCGCGACGGCTTCGTTGAATCGAGCCGAGCCGCCCGCGAAGAAACCGTGTCCCGAAAACGGCGAGAAGCGCGTCTGGCGCGGCCCGTGAAAAGGAAGCGTGAACAACGCGATGTCGCAGCCCATCCGATAGAACCAGGGAAGCGCGAAGAACCACTCGTTGATGAGGTATCCCTCCGCGGTGAACCCATGAATCGCGACGATTGTCGGACGCGGACCATCACGATGCCGAATCATCCGTGCGTAGGCCACGCGGTTGTTACCGTGGCGCAGATAGGGTTTGTGTTGGTTGAAGTGGACGGGCTGAAATGGACTGTCGAACCGCACGACTTCGCACACGCCGTCCTCGGGTTCGAAACGCGGAAACCACCGTCCTCGCTTGACGCGGACTTGCACGCCAGACGGAGGCTCGTGGAAGAAGCGGGTGGGGTCGCCGGATTCTGCGATCTCGGCGTACAGGTCAACACTTTCCGTAGCCCGTCGGAGCTCGATCGGGTTGAAGCCGAACGGTATGGCAGTCGAGCCCACCATGGTGCCGAAGATCGCCCTCACCACGTGGTCCAGCGCAGCCGCGGCTCCGATCCGCACGCGATCGGGGCGCGCAAGGTCGAACCTCTCCGGCCGTCGGGCGAAATCGTTGTCGAGATGCTCCCACCAATGGCCGCTCGGCATCAAAGGCGCGGCCCGCTCGCAGGACTCATGCACAATCCGAGACACCACTGCGGAGTCTGTCATGCGTTGAGCTTAGCCTACCTTCGAGGATCTAGAGGGCTTTCTGTTATAAAGAAGAAGTGGGTAGACTTACTTGGCTTGGAGCGCTGTTGGGCGTGCTCGCGGTGCACGCGGGTGCGCAGGACGCCCTGGCTCAGGACGAGGTCGAGGTGGATCCGGGGGTCGTGGTCATCACCGAGCCGCCACCCCAATTGGAGCCGCCGCCGGAGGAGCCCCCATCCGCCGAACCGCTGCCAGATCAGCCTCCGCCCGAGCCCGAAGAGCCCGAGGAACCGCTTGGTCACCTGCGCGTCGGCGGCGGAATCGGTTTCGGCCTCGGGACGGGTTACACCTCGATCGCCATCGCCCCGCAGGTTTCCTACATTTTCAAGCGCATCGTCGAGCCCGGCGTCTCAGTGCGCTACCAGTATTCAAAGGATCGCATCCTAGTGCCCGAGGTGGTCTGGCACACGTATGGCGGCTCGCTGTTCGTCCGCTTGTTCCCGATTCAGCAGCTATTCATCCTGGTCGAAGGCGAGATCATCAACACCGGCTGGAAGACAGGCGGCATCAGCTCGGCCCGCAGGAACTACGGCAATCTGCTCCTCGGTGGTGGCTACATGATGGGCATCGCCAAAGGCGCATTCATAGGGGTCTCCATGAAGTTCCCGATCTTTAGAAACCCATTCTACCCAACCGCCATACCAATCATCGCAGTAGGCGGCGGCTACGCTTTCTAGTCAGGGAGCTCCGTCGAACAGGTCCTTGAACCCGCTCGGCGCATGCCGTCCGAAGACGATGGTCTCGAGGATGCCGATGCCCGTTTGGTCGCCCATCTTTGCGCGCACGATGTTGTGCACGTGGATGGTGCAGTACTCGTCGGGCTCCACCTCGTCGAGCTTCCAGCTCTCGTAACCGATCTCGAGCTCGTCGCGCCAGACCGCGTGGCCCCACTCGGGGTGCTGGTAGCCGATGCCCATCATCTGGAATCGGAATATCGGCTCGAGCTCGATCTTGAGCTTGGTTCCGTCACGCTTCACGAATCCGAGCTCGGCGCTTTCGGGCCATCGCGTTCCACTCTTCCACTTAATCGAGTTCGTCGCGGAGGCCATCACCTCTTCTTCGACTTCCAGTGCGTCCTTCGGAACCTCTTGATCGTCGGGGAACGTTTTCACGATCGATGCCGAAAGCTCTTGTGCAAAGCCATCGGGCATCTCGCGCGTGAGGAAGTGCGTGCAGAAGCCGTCGAAGTGAATGGGCGACCAAATCCAATAGACTGCGGGGTCGGAGGTCATTCGGCTCGGGGCGCCTTCTTCGTACTCGCCGACCGGGCGCATGCCCCACGACTTATCGCGATTACCGATCACTTCGCTTCGCTTGACGTCGTAGCGCTTACCCTTGATGGAGAAGTAGCCCTCCCAAGTCCCGTATTGGGTGAAGCGCTGAGTGTCCATGATCAGCCTGGCGCCATCCCACATGACGTTCTTCGGCTCCTGCACGGGCGGCGCCTTGGCGTGGAAGGTCAGGTTGCATTCGACCTCGGTCTCGTTGGGGTCGATGATCAGGCGGACGATTCGCATCGGTTCGACGACCTCGACTCGCATCGGCCCGACTGAGCTATCCATCGGGTTGTCAGGCACGCGTCGCGAGCCATGGAACGAGTGCTGGACCCCGTCGACCGCCACGCTGAAGTGCGCGTCCTGCACGAATCGGTTGGGATAGCGCCCAAGCCCGGCCTCGAACAAGAACGTGCCCGCCTTGTCGTGGCCGTTGAACCAATAGCGATCGTAGGCGTTGCGGTTGACGACCCCCATCTGGTTGATCGGAAGGGGGGCCTGGTGGATCAAGTAGTCGTCGAAATCGGTAATCATGTCGGGCTCCTCGTTAGGGCAGGGTGACTCCGCACTCGCGCAGAACTTCTTCGGTGTCCGCACCTCGCTCCCGGGAAGGCGTCGGGCCGGCTGGCTTGGTGCGTGAAAAACGTGGCGCCGCAACGGGTTGTTTCGTGCCATCGACGTCGACGAACGAGCCCCGCGCGACATGGTGCTCGTGCTCGAACACCTCGCTCGCGGCAAGCACTGGCGCGAAGCACGCGTCGCTTCCCTCGAAGACTTCACACCATTCGTCGCGTGTCTTCTTGCGGAACGTTTCCTCCAAGGCTGGACGCAGCTCATCCCACTTGGCTGGGTCCATCAGGTGCTCGCCCGCTGGAGGCGCGCCTTCGAGGCCGAGCTTGTCGATGAGCTCTTGGTAGAACTGCGGCTCGAGCGAGCCAATCGAGACGTACTTGCCGTCGCTGGTCTCGTAGGTGTCGTAGAATGCGGCGCCCGAATCGAGCAAGTTCTCTCCCCGCTTGTCGCTCCAGAACCCGTGCTGCATGCCGGCATAGACGCTCGTCATCAGCGCAGCGACGCCGTCGACCATGGCCGTATCCACGACCTGCCCTTTGCCGGACTTCTTCGTTTCGAGGAGCGCCGCGAGGACGCCGAATGCGAGCAGCAACCCGCCGCCGCCAAAGTCGCCAACGAGGTTCATCGGAATGGTAGGCCGCTCGTCCTTGTGGCCGATGCCATGTAGCGCGCCGGTCAGCGCGATGTAGTTGATGTCGTGCCCTGCGCGTTGCGCCCACGGCCCTTCCTGACCCCAGCCCGTCATGCGACCAAACACGAGGCGCGGATTCACTTCGAGACAGACCTCAGGGCCAATCCCCAAGCGTTCCATGACCCCGGGTCGAAAGCCCTCGATCAGCGCATCGGCGGTTGCCACCAGCTTGAGCAGCGCGTCGATGTGTTCCGGCTTCTTGAGGTCGAGCGCGATGCTCTTCTTCCCGCGGCCCATGACGTCAAACGCGGCCTCCATGTAGGACGGCCCAGGCCGGCCGACCCGAATGACTTCGGCGCCGAGGTCCGCGAGCAACATCCCTCCAAATGGGCAAGGGCCGATGCCGTCGATCTCGATGATTCGGATTCCGTCGAGCGGACCCACTCTTAGAGCTCCGAAAGCGCGCGGCGCAACGTGACCGAGGCGAGGTTCTCGTAGTCGAACTCGTTCTCCTCGTCGATGATCTCGATCTTCTTCATGTACTGGCCGATGCGAGCCATGTTCATGGAGAAGCGAGCGAGCGCGAGAATCGTGTAGTAGGCGAGGTTCGACGTATCGAGGCCGGTTGCCTCTTTCCATCGCGCGACGGTTGCCTCAGGGCTCGGGATGCCCGGAAGCCGTTCGAGCTCGAGCCCCTCCGAGAAGCACCGGTCCGATGCGAGCCACCAAGCGAGGTCCTGCACGGGGTCGCCGATTCGCGCCATCTCCCAGTCGATCACGGCCCCGACCTCGAGGCCGTCGAAGATCTGGTTGGCCAGTCGGGAGTCCCCCCAGCACAGCGCGACCTGGTTCTCTTCGGGCTTGTTGGCCTCGAGGTAGTCGAGAGCCTGCGCGATTTCCGGATGCCGCTCTGCCGGCATGCCCCACTCGAAGTACCCCCTCCAGTAGTGAAGCTGTTGATCGAGCGGCGTCTCGCCTCTCTCGGGCTCCAACATGAAATCGAAACCAAGTGCTTTCCAGTCGAGGCGATGGACTTTGCACATCGCATCGAACCCATTCCACCAGACGGTCGCTCGCTCGGCCTCGGAGAGCTCGTCGGCAATCCAACCCTCGTCGTGCATCGGTGGGTTGTCGCTCGGCACGTTTCCGTTGACGCGATCCATCAGGTAGAACGGCACCCCCAAGACGGCCGTGTCCGGTTCGAACCAACGAATGTGCGGCACGGGCACATCCGTGTCTGCGAGCATCTGCTGAACTCGGACCTGAAAGCCGACGTCGTAGGTCGGGAAGACGATGTACTCTTCCGGCTCGAGCCTTGCGACCATTCCTTCGCGGTGCTCCTGGCCGTCCTTGGTATAGACGAGGTCGAAGAGCAGGGTGTCGCTCGAAAAGCCGGTTCCGAGTGGGGCGTCCAAGTCATCGATCTTGATGTCAGCCGCTGGGACGGACAGTTTCGGCGCCAGCCACTCGGTGAGCTTCGCTGCTGTCTCGTCCAGGTCCCTCTCGTCGTCTCCAAATGCCATGCTTCACCTCGTGCGCGTTTGACGCGCTGTGGGACTCTGCCATCTACGTCATTCCGTTGCTTCGGTCGAGTCCACAGGGGCTACTCGTGCTCGGGCGGGTCCCAGTCGTTGATCACGCGGAAGAGCCGCTTCGGCGAAAGCACGCGGTGCAGGATCCGAAACATCTGGCTCTCGCCGATCCAGACTTCTTCTTGTTCGCGCTCGATGCCCCGCAGCATGCGCCGCGCGCACTCTTCCGAGCTCATTTTCTTCTTCCACTTTTTCTCCGCAAGCATCGGTGTATCGACCGTCGGCGGAAAGGCTTCGATGACACGGACTTCGCCGTCGAGGTGATGTCGAAGGCAAAGCGCGTAGGCGTGCAAGCCCGCTTTGCTGCTGCTGTAGATTGGCGTCTGAGCGAGCGGCCCAAGCCCCCCGGGCGACCCGACGATTACGATCGTAGGGTCCGCCGCCGCACGCAGCCGATCGAGCAACTTCTGCGTGAGCTCGATCGGAGCCGAAAGATTGGCGTCGACGATCTGTTTGGTCAGTTCCAGATCGAGGCCGTCGGACAAGGACTGAAATGCGAAAATCGCCGCGTTGTTGATCAGCATGTCGATCCGATGACCATCACCTTCGATCGCGTCGAGCATGCCTTGGATGTCGTCCGAGCTCGTGAGATCGCAGCGATACGGATGAATGCCGTCCGAATGGGTCGCGGTTTCTTCCAGTGCTTCGAGCCGCCGCCCGCAAATCAAAACTGAGTTGCCCTTGTTGGCCAGTTGTGTGGCGAGCTCGCGCCCAATGCCGCTCCCGCCACCTGTCAGAAGTATCGTTCGTCCTGTCAGCTGCATGGTCCGAGCCCTCCTATAGCCAGCGTGTTCCGGCGCGCCAGCGCTCGCGCGAAGTCTCCATGATCCCCGGAAAAACTCCTTGCAGTCGTGACCCGCCCCTGTAGCACTCCGCCCATCGTTCGGGGACCGGGGTCTCCGTGGCGCATTCACCAGTCTTCAGGGAGAGGAGGTCACCATGCTGTCCAAGTCTGCCGCGCGCGCGTTCTTCTTGTCGGGGACGCTGCTTTTTGGCGCGGTTTTCATTTGGCTCACGGTCGACACGTTCCAGCGGATTCCAGCCCAGACCAACGCGGCCGACCTGACCGAATCGGTTGTACGCGGAAAGCACATCTGGGAGGAAAACAACTGCATGGGGTGTCACACACTCCTTGGCGAAGGCGCGTACTACGCACCCGAGCTCACGCGCGTGTATGACCGCCGCGGGCCCCTGTTCATCGCGCAGATGCTGAGGGACCCGGAGGGGGTTTACCCGGGGCAGCGCAAGATGGTGACGTACGATTTCACCGAAGAGCAGATCGACGACGTGATCGCGTTCTTCGAGTGGATCGGCCGCATGGACCTCAACGGATTCCCCCCTGAGCCGACGATCGGCTTGGCGGCAGCAGCCCCCCTCGCGACTCCCGGTGGTGAGCGTCCCGAGATCTTCACGCAGGTCTGCACCGCGTGTCACTCGTTGGGCGGGCTCGGCGGCACCATCGGGCCGGCGCTCGACGGCGTAGGCGACCGGTTCGATCGAGAATACCTCACGCAGTGGATCGCCGATCCGCAAGCCGTGAAGCCCGGCACCCAGATGCCGCAGCTCGGGCTCACCGAGGAGCAGCGCAACGAGGTTGTCATCTTTCTCTCCAAGCAACGTAAGGCGGGGCTATGAAGTACCAATCGCAAAAGGTCGCGTACTGGTTTTTCGCGACGTGCATGCTCCTGCTGAGCTTGCAACTCGTCTACGGCTTCATCATGGCGTTTGCGCACGTCGGCTTCGACGTGCTGCACCCGTGGATTCCCTTCAACGTCGCGCGCGCCACGCACACCAACCTGTTGGTCGTGTGGATGCTGACGGGCTTCATGGGCGCCGCGTACTTCATCATTCCGGATGAATGCGAGCGGCCGATCTACTGGCCAAGGCTCGCCTACGTGCAGTTGATCGCGCTGGTCGTCGTGAGTGTCACGGCGGTCATCGGCTTCCACTTCGGCTGGTGGGAGGGGCGGAAGTTCCTCGAGATTCCGCGCCCCCTCGACTACCTCGTCGTTATCGACGTTCTTCTTTTCGTCGCCAACATCGGCATGACGATTTGGAAGGCGCCCAAGATGACCACGACCTCGATCGTGCTCTTCTTCGGCCTTTTGATGGCCGCGCTCTTGTACCTGCCGGGGATGATCCCAACCGACCACCAAACGCACGACGCGTTCTGGCGTTGGTGGGTCGTTCACCTCTGGGTCGAGGGCGTGTGGGAGCTCATCATGGGCGCCATTCTCGCCTACTTGTTGATCCGGCTCACCGGCGTCGATCGCGAGATCGTCGAGAAGTGGCTGTACGTCATCGTCGGCTTCACGTTTCTCTCGGGCATTCTCGGCACGGGCCACCACTACTACTTCATCGGCACGCCAAGCTACTGGCTGTGGATCGGCGGCATCTTCAGTGCCCTCGAGCCGCTCGCGTTTCTGGGCATGGCGGTCTACGGCCTTGCGCTTGCCAAGAAAGGCGGACGCCACCATCCAAACCGGATCGCTCTGTTTTGGACAGTGGGTTGTTGCATCATGTCGTTCGTCGGCGCTGGTTTGCTCGGCGCTGCGCACACGCTGCCGCAGGTCAACCTGTACACCCACGGCACGCTCGTGACCGCGATGCATGCCCATATGGCGTTCTGGGGCGCCTACGCGATGTTGATTCTAGCCATCATCACGTATGCCATGCCGATCCTCACCGGCCGCAAGCTCTTCGAAACGGCTAGCGCGACGTTTGCTTTCTGGGCCACCAACATCGGTATGGTCGCCATGACCGTGGCGTTCGGTGTGGCCGGCGTGGTGCAGGTCTACCTCGAGCGTCGTGCTGGCATGGAGTTCCTCGACGTGCAGCGTGAGCTTCAGGTGCACTTCGTCGGGCTCATCCTGGCGTCGTCGCTCTTCACCGCTGGCGTCATCGCGTTCGTCTACAACTTCATCCGGTACGGGGGACCGGCGGGTGAAGTCGAGGAGTCCGTCTCCTCGGGCGCGGCGGTTGCGGCGCCGGCAGAATGAGCGCGACTCAACCCTGGTATCGCCCCGTCGGCCGAGAGGTCGAGCTCTTTCAGCACGCCCATCGTCAGAGGCTACCGCTGCTTCTTGCCGGACCGACCGGGTGCGGCAAGACGCGGTTCATCGAGGCGATGGCCGCGCAGCTCGAGCTGCCTTTGATCACCGTGGCATGTCACGATGAGACCTCGTCGATCGATTTGGTGGGCCGGTTCTTGATCCGGGGCGCGGAGACGATTTGGCAAGACGGCCCGGTCACGCGGGCCGTCCGAGCCGGCGCCATCCTCTACCTCGACGAGATCATCGAGGCACGCGAGGACGTGATCGTCGTCTTGCACTCACTCACGGACCATCGCCGCGAGCTCTACATCGACCGCCTCGATGAAACGCTTGCGGGGCCCGAGGGCTTCATGGTCGTGGCGAGCTTCAACCCTGGCTATGCCCGTGGCTTCAAGGAGTTGCGTCCTTCCACGCGTCAGCGGTTCGTCGTCCAGCGCTTCTCGTATCCAGAAGCCAAGGTGGAAACCGAAATCGTCGCTCATGAGGGCAAGCTCGAAAACGGAACGCCAAAGCGTCTCGTCGAGTTTGCGAACAAGGTGCGCGCGATGGAAGAGCTTCAGCTTGCCGAGACGGTTTCGACCCGGCTTCTCGTGACGGCCGCCAAGTTGATCGCCAGTGGTGTCGCACCGCGAGTGGCTTGCAATGCCGCAGTCGTGCAGCCGATCACAGACGACCACGCACAGTTGGAAGCCCTGCAGGACCTGGCCAATCTGATGTTCTGATGGAATGGGACCAGCGAGCATTTGCCTGGCTCTACCGTTCGTTCCGGCGAGTGAGCGGGAGAGGGGGACAGGCCGATGACGCGGAGTCCCCGCTCGAGGCCTTGACGCCGCGCTTCGAAACGCTGAGCAATCTGCTCACAGGGGTGAAATGGGAAGTCGTCGCTGGCAGCGGCATGGGCGGGGTAGCGTCCGGGCGACTGGTCCTGCCCCAGAATCTCGCTTGGCTGGCTGACCCCGACGACCGGGCGTCGTTCTATCTCTACCGCGTCGTCGTTGGCATAACCGCCGCGGAGCTCGGGTTCGTAGCCAACGGGGCATGGTCAGGTCGTCGTCGGGCGCTGGCGATGCTGATCGGGATGCCGAGCATCGAGGAGGCCATCGCCCAGCGGTATCCTGGCGCAGAGTCTCTCCTCACGCAGTGTGGGGCCCTCGCGGTCGATCGGTTTCCATTCGATGATCGCACTGCGGATGTCCGCTGCTTTTCGATAGCGTGTCGGGCGATCTTACAGCGAGACATCACGGACGCCGGCGATGAATCCCGGGCCTCGATCGTGGCACGCGAGCTCGTCGACGCGGCTACGCCGCTCCACACTGGCCCGAGTCTGGCGGAGGTGTCGTCGGACTTCGAAGATGCGCTCGCCAAGCTATCGAGGCGCAGAGCCGCCGAGGAATACACGTCGCCATGGGGGCTCCTGATGCCTCCCTCGACTCCTTGGAACGCCGCCCTCGAACCGCCCGATGATCCACAAAGTACGCTACCGAGCGGTACCGAGCGAAAGATGCGTCGGCGGCCCACCGACGTCGAGTACGTCGACATCGAATCGCAAAAAGAGCGCGACAACCCGCTCGTGCACTCCTTCGAGAAGGTTCACACCGCGACCGAGTACGAAAGCGGCAGGAAGCAGCTCGACGGATCGGATCAGCTTGCCGAGCAAGAAGAGGCGCTCGACGAGCTCGAGCTCACCAAGCTCACGCGGACGACGGAGACCGCGCAGTCGATCTATCGTGCGGACCTGCAGGCAGGGCTCCACACGGCCGACCTGGCGGAGGACCCGGAGTCGACACGCGCGCATCGCTACCCCGAGTGGAACTTCAAGCGGCGGGAATACCGGTCGGACTGGTGTACCGTCAACGAGCATCGATTCCCACCGAGCAGCCCGGCGTCGACCGTGCTGTCGGCCAGCCGGCGACTCCATGGCGAGGTGCTGCGCCTTCAAGCCGAGCTCAAGCACCTGGAGCTCGAGCGGCGCTGGCGCAACCGTCAACTCGATGGAACCGAAATCGACATCGACGCGCTCGTCGACCGTCAAGCGACCTTGATGGCAGGAAGGCACCCGGACCCGCGCATCTATGTTCGACGGAAGGTTCACGACTCCGAGCTCGCGATGCTCATTTTGGTCGATGCGAGCTTGTCGAGCGACTCGTGGGTCTCGAACAAACGAATCTTCGATGTCGTCCGCGACTCGGCTCAAGTGCTGGTTGAGTCGTTCGAGCCGACGTCGGCGAAGGTCTCCCTCGGGGTCTTCTACAGCAACACGCGACGGGATTGCCGTTTCCTGCTCGCGAAGGGGTTCGATGATTCCTCGCGCGCAGGGCTGCAGCGCCTCCATGCCGTATCGCCCGCCGGCTACACGCGTATCGGTCCGGCGATCCGACATGCGCTCGAGCTGCTCCAGGAAAGCGGGGCCCGCCGTCGCCTCGTCCTCCTTCTCACCGACGCCAAACCCACCGATTACGATCACTACGAAGGGCGCTATGGCATCGAGGATGTGCGCCAAGCGCTTCGGGAGGCGTCGGAGCAGGGCACCCATTGCCTCGCGTTGGCTGTGCGCGATAAGGGCGATGCATATCTTACGCAGATGTTCGGGACGCACGGCTGGATGCTGCTTCCGGACGTCCACTCGCTGCCAAGCCAGTTCGTCACGGTGGCGACGGACTTCCTTCGAAGCTGACGCTCAGTGCACCACCGTGGACGCAATCAGGTACACGGCGAGGACGGCAAGGACGAGCTGAAACCAAAAGACAAAGCGCTCTTTCGAGATGCGACTTAATAAGTGCTTACCGAAGTAGGTGCCGCCGATGACGGCGACCACCAGCCCTACGAGCACTGGCGCATAGGGAATGTAGTCGAAGCTCAGCGCCAGGAACGCCGGGATTTTCAGCAAGTGCAGCCAAGTCTGGCAGATCGCCTTGGTCGCGATGACCTGCTCGTTGTCGAAGTCGTCCCGCAGGAAGAAGGGGGCCAGAAACGGGCCCGTGGCGCCGACGAAAATCGCGAGCAACCCAGCTGCGAATCCAAGAACGGCGTACGACCAAGTTGGGAGGGTGCGAAGCTTCGGCTTGTACCGGCGCCACACCAGGAAGAGCAAGATGAACGTGCCGATCCACGCTCGGAACCAGGTGAGCTTCAAGTCGGACCAGATGTTGGCCGCCACGGCCACGCCCGCGACCGCCGGCACCATGAACGCGAAGAGGATCGGCCAGCGTACATGCCGTCGGAATGCCCAGGTGCGTGTCCAATTGGAGGCGAGCTGCACGATGCCATGCAGCGGAACGACGACCGGAGCCGGGAGTAGGACGGTCATCACGCCGAGCAAGGTGACGCCACCGGCCATCCCGAGAATCGCCGAGATGGTGGCGGTGACGAAGCACGCCACGACCAGTACGACGATTGTGACGGTCTCGAACATGCGCGGAGGCTACTGGCTCTGCCAGGCGACCATGCCTCCGCGCATCGATGCGATGCGCTTGAAGCCGAGCTTTTCGAGCTCGAGCGCGACCCGCCCCGAGCGGCGGCCCGAGCGGCAAATCGTGATCACCGGCTCTTCCTTGTCCCAGGACTTCGATGCTTCGTCGACGGTCCCCATGGGGATCACCTCGACTCCTTCGATCACCCCGTCGCCCTCGGCTTCGTCGAGCTCTCGAACGTCGACCATCCGAATCGCGCCCTTGTTCTCGTCCACCCAGGCGAGTGTCACCTCGGGAATCCCTTCCGGTGTGCGTTCGATCGCGGCCCAACCGCGCTCTGGGATCGGATCACCGGACATCGATGAGGCAGGAACTATGCCGCAGTTCAGATTGGCCGGCACCGCGACGTCGATTTTCTTGGGGACCGGCAAGTTGAGGTTGTCCATGATCTCGGCGAACTCGGCTTCGGTCTTGCCATCGCCGACACGGGGATTCAGTCGCTTTTCCTCACCGACTGTCGAGAACGTCATGCCTCGATAGTCGTGTCCCGGCCAGATGATCGTGTCGTCGGGGAGGGTGAAGATCTTGTCGTGGATCGAACGGTAGAGCCGTTGCGCGCTGCCCTGTTGGAAATCGGTTCGACCGGTCCCGCGAATGAAGAGCGCGTCACCGGTGAAGGCGTGCTTGTGGTCCGCGGTGATATAGGACACGCAGCCGTTGGTGTGCCCCGGGGTGGCGCGCACCTCGAGCTCCAGTGCCCCGAACTTCAGCCTGGTGCCATCCTCGACCAGCACGTCTGCGCCCTCGGCACCCGCGCTCGCGCTGATGACTGCTTTGCTGCCGACCCGCTTGCGCAGCAGCCCGCAACCCGTGATGTGGTCCGCATGTGCGTGTGTATCCAAGGTGTAGACGAGCTTCAGGCTCAGCTCCTGCAGGAGCTTGATATCCCGCTCGAGCTGGTCGATGACGGGGTCGATCAATACCGCTTCGCCGGATGCCTCGTCGGCGATCAGGTACGTGTATGTCCAGGTCTCGTGATCGAAGAGTTGCCGAAGTAGCATGGAGGTCCTCCACCTAAGTCGCTGAATTAACAGCACTCGATTGTTTTCGCAAACCCCGTTTGTAGAAAGGGGTGGCGGTTTGGTACGGGTGCTGCTTTGAATGAGCACCATGGAGTCTTTTACACCCGTCGCCTCCACCCTTGGGGGCGCATTGATCGGCCTCGCAGCCGCGGGCTTGCTCATGTTTCATGGGCGGATCGCAGGCATTAGTGGCATTGCCGGGGGAATCTTTCGGCGGCAGCCCGGGGACAGTGCGTGGCGGGTGATGTTCCTCGCAGGGCTTCTCGTGGCGGGGCTAGGCTGGAGCTTCTTCTTTCCGCAGGACTATCTCGTCGAGATCGATCGGTCGATATGGGCGTTGGCCGTCGCCGGTTTGGTCGTCGGCGTCGGCACCCAGATCGGCAGTGGCTGCACCAGCGGTCACGGCGTGTGCGGCATCGGGCGTTTGTCGAAGCGCTCCATGGTGGCCACGATTTCGTTCATGATCACCGCCGCGCTCACGGTGTTTGTCGTCAACGAGGTATTGGGGGGTTCCATATGAAGGTCAAAGTAGGCGCGTTTCTCGGGGGTGCGGTGTTCGGCGTTGGGCTCGCCATCGCGGGCATGACCCAACCGGCCAAGATCATCGGCTTCTTCGACTTCTTTGGAAGTTGGGATCCGAGCCTCGCGTTTGTGATGGTGGGTGCAATTCTCGTGTACGCGCCGGTCTATCGCTGGGCGATTCGGACCTGGCAGCATCCGATTTGGGCGCCTGTGTTTTCGTTGCCCACGCGGAAGGCCATCGACGGGCGACTCATATTGGGCTCTGCAATCTTTGGCGTCGGTTGGGGGCTCGGCGGCTATTGTCCCGGCCCCGCGCTTACCTCGGTGGGCGCTGGGTCGGTGGAGGCGTTCACGTTTGGCGCTGCGATGCTGGTCGGCGTCGGCGCGTACCAGTTCTTCACGCGAATCCGAGAAAGCCGAACTGGGGAGCCGGCAGACGCACAGGCTGCCGCCATGATCGACGGATGAGCGAGGGCGTTCCCGTGCTACCAATCCTCGGCTGGCTGCGAGGCTATCAGCGCGCCGATCTAGGGCCCGACCTAGTCGCCGGCCTGACCACCGCGGTGATGCTGGTGCCCCAGGCGATGGGCTACGCGCTCCTTGCCGGCCTGCCACCGATCCACGGGCTCTACGCGGCGGTTGCGCCGCTGATCCTCTACGCCGTGCTTGGCACGTCACGGCATCTCGCTGTGGGTCCCGTCGCCATGGACTCGATCCTCGTTGCCGGAGCCGTCGGTGCCATCGCGACGATCGGAACTGAGAACTACATCCTGGTGGCGGCCGCCCTCGGAATGATGGTCGGCACCATTCAAGCTGGGCTCGGGTTCCTGCGCGCCGGTTTCCTCGTGAACTTCTTGTCGCGGCCCGTCGTGGCCGGGTTCACAGCCGCTGCCGCGCTCATCATTGCGGCCAGTCAGCTCGGGCATCTTCTCGGCGTGGAGCTTCCCCGCACGCATCACGTACACAGGGTCGTCTGGGCCGCGATTCAACATGCGTCGGATTGGTCTTGGCCGACGTTGATGATCGGTGCGCTTTCGATTGCGGCGCTCGTCTTCTGCAAGAAGCGCTGGCAGCGGTTTCCGGCGGCGCTGTTCGTCGTGGTCGCCACCACGCTCGCGGTTTGGGCGCTCGGTCTTTTCACTCGGGGCGTCTCCGTCGTCGGAGAGGTCCCCGCGGGCTTGCCCGGCTTCAGCCTGCCTTCGGTGAACTCCGAGATCCTCACGCAGCTCATTCCTGCGGCAGCCACGATCGCTCTCGTCTCGTTCATGGAGGCGATCTCCGTCGGCCGAGTATTCGCCCAGGCTCATCGTTACGACATCTACCCCAACCGCGAGCTCATCGCGCTTGGGTTTGCCAACATGGCGGGCGGTGCCACCGGCGGCTATCCGATCGCCGGCGGCTTCTCACGCTCGGCGGTCAACGTGCGCGCCGGCGCCCGGACGCAACTCGCGGCGCTGGTCACCTGCGCGGTAGTCGTCATCACGCTCCTCGCGTTCACGCGCGCGTTCTTCTACCTTCCCAAAGCGGCTCTGAGCGCCATCATCGTGGCGGCGGTCGCGGGGCTGATCGATGTTCGCGGCGCCGTGGAGGTCTATCGAGTCAAACGCACCGACTTCTATCTCCTCGTCCTCACCTTCTTCGCGACGCTCTCGCTCGGCATTCAATGGGGCATCCTCGTCGGCATCGGCGCCTCGGTCCTGCTCTTCTTGGTACGAACGACGCGCCCTGACTTCGCTGTTCTCGGTCGCATCCCAGCGTCCCAGACCTATGTCAACATCGCGCGCCACCCACTCGCCGAAACCCTTCCGGGCATCATCCTCGTTCGCGTCGATGCGCAGTTCTATTTCGGCAACGTGAGCTTCCTCAAAGAAACAGTTCGTAGGCTGGCACACGAGTCGGATGTTCCCGTTCGCTACTTCGTGCTGGAGGCCGCCGGTGTAAACGACCTCGACTCGGCCGCCGCCGCAACTTTGGCCGAGCTCGATGAAGAGCTCGCTGCCGAAGGCATCAAACTCGTACTAACCCGGGTCAAAGGCCCGGTCCGCGACGTTCTGCACCGCACTGGCCTCCTCGAAACCCTGGCCTCTGAAGGTCGACTCTACCTCTCCACCCACCGAGCCATCGAAGTCCTCCGCTCGGGAATGGCCCTTCCGGACCTCTCCCCAGAACCCGACGACCCCCGCGATGAGGCCGACCAAGTAGGCGCCGGCATGCTAAACCCAGATGCCCCCGACCCAGGCAAGAACTTCTTCGAAACAGTCAAAAAGCGGAAACACTAAATGGGCAGTCCGGACGACTATGCGGCGTGGCGAAAGGAGGCGGAGGCTGCGACCGAGCGCGTTGGTGCGGAGGCATGGCGTGCCGATCCACAGTCCACGGTCTACGACGCCGTGCTCCTGCGTGAGCAAACCGAGGAGCTCACGCGCACGCGCGAGGCACGAAACGCGGGGGCACTCATTCCGCTGTTGCAGGAGGCGCTGTACCGTCACCTGGGCGAGCTGGCGGACCCAAGGCTCTATGCGGTGACACCGCTCGGCACGAAGCATGTCGTCGAAGCGTTCTACGCAGAGGTGCTCGCGTGTATCGAGTACTTGGCGGACCCCGATGAAACCGGACTGGGGCTCGCGTTCACCTTGGCAGGCTTCAGGCGGGCCGCGCATATCTTCGGCCGTTCGGCACTCATGCTTTCAGGGGGCGCGACACTCGGCTTTTTCCACCTGGGGGTGGTCAAAGCTCTGTTTGCACAGGGCCTCTTGCCTGATGTGCTTTCGGGCGCATCGATGGGGGCGCTGGTCGCATGCGGCACCGGCGTTCGCACCGACAAAGAGCTCGAGGCACTCTTCGACGATCCGCGGGCCATTCGCACGGATGCGATCAAGCGTTTTCCCGTCCGGCGCGCCGCCGCTGAGCGCGCCGTCTATGATCCGTCCCGTTTGGAAGACGTTGTCGCCCACAACTGCGGTGACTACACGTTCCAAGAAGCCCACGGGCGCAGCGGCCGCACGGTGAGTATTAGTGTCTCACCCACGCGCGAGCGTCAGAAGCCGCGGGTGCTCTGTCACTTCACGTCGCCCAACGTGCTGATGAACAGTGCGGCGGTCGCTTCGGCGGCGATTCCAGGCGCATTCCCCGGCGCAACGCTGCGCCAGCGCTTGCCGTCGGGGAAGAGCGCCCCGTACATGGGGACGGAGACTTGGCTTGATGGGTCGCTCAAGGGCGACCTACCCATGCGCCGCCTGAGTCGCCTGCACAACGTCAATCATTTCATCGTCAGTCAAGTCAACCCGCACGTCGCACCGGTACGCAAGGTCACGGGCAGACAGGGCGTGCTCCCCTTCGTCTCGAGGGCGGTCGTCTCGAGCGTACGCACGCAGTTGGCCCACCAGCTCGGGCTCGCGCGCAGCTTTACGAAACGCACGGCCCTCTATGGAGCGATCGACCTGGCCCATTCCCTAGCCGAACAGCCCTACGGCGGCGACATCGACATCCACCCCCGCCTCAGGCCCATGGCGCTCCTTCGCACCCTGTCGAACATCTCGCACAAGGAGCTGCTGCAGCACATCCATGAAGGGGAACGCGCGACCTGGCCGCTCCTTGCTCGCGTACGCGATCAGACGTGTGTGTCGCGCGCCTTGGATGCGGCGATACGGCGGCTGTCGTTAGCCGATGCGTAGCGAGATGCCGAAGACGACTTGGTAGTCGTTCTGCTTGGGGACGGTCCCGTCCGACCGCGGGAAGGGCTGCTCGGTGCGCAAGTACAGGAACGAGATGTTGGTGTGGAGTAGGGTGGTCACCCTCACAGTGAAGTCCAAGTTTCCGACGTGGTTGGTGTTGCCGATCGTCGTGTAGACGAGGTTGGTCCGCCACTCCAACAGCAACTGGATGTCATCGGTGAAGTCGAGGTCGGCGAACATCCGGAACATCATGTAGCCGTCGTTTTGGGGGTTTTCTATCGCGGCCGCGGGGTCGAGCAGTGACAGATACTGATAGCCGGCAGGCGCGAACTCGACGTCCCAATTGACGACGTACGTCGTGATGAGGTGGAAGCCGAGACCTGCCGCAGGCGTGGCACGCAGACGAATGTTCTGGAACTTGTCGTACAGAAGCTGGCCGGTCAGCGCCTTCACATAGATGATGGGGTGCACGAAGATATCGACGTCGCCGCCGGCCAGATGCCGATTCGCCACCTCCGCACGGGACGCCGTTCCAAACGTGCCATCGTAGGTGAGCGCAGCCCGGGTGAACGTATCTTCCCGGACCAGTTGCCAAAACGCATTGAACGTGAGGTTCTCGGTGTTACCAGCATTGGCGGTCAGGCCCAAACGCAGCACAGTCGACCAGTAGTTCCGTTCACGACGCGTGTGCTCGATGATCGCTGACAGCTCGGCACGCGGTCGCGTCACCATCCCATCGACCGTCTGCACGACCACGAGCTCCTCGTTGATCATCGCAGGCCCAACCAGGTCCGTTCCCATCGCTGAAATTGTACGAGTTGGCTCTCGGCGAGTGCAGCTCCCGAACCTTCTTCCAGTCGTACGTGATCAGCTTGATCTCGTCGCTGTTGAACTCCATCGAGCCGTCGCGCATCCGCTCGATGTTCCCTCTCAGCCACTCGCCCGATGCCAACCGAACCCAGTCCTTCTCATCCCCGAACTCGATCGTGTAGGCCTGGATGAGCCCGCCCTCGTCCTCTCCGATCACTACCATCGTCGCAGGGGCTTCATCTTTGCCAAGCTCGGCTCTGGGGGTGTCCGGCGGCTCCTCCGCGGGCTGCGCATCGTCCGCCGGAACCGGTTCTTCGACTTGAGCGACCGCCACCGGCCCGCCGCCAAGCCAAACTGCAGCAGCCGCCAACACAACCAGAGCCAGCGAACGCTGGCTCTCCCCGTCCAGCGAAGACATCACAGTGAGAGTTATAGGGAGGTAGGCCACGGATTCCCAACGATTTCTGACGGTGGTTCCATGGCCTTATAGAGGCTGCGAGTCGATTCCGTTTTGCGATGCGTCGACCACATGCTCCTCGCGGCGCAACCTACGTGT
>PVMK01171832.1_pt1 | contig 32751 bp, 29 predicted proteins | sample 1853481 | NCBI WGS metagenome assembly PVMK01 (sample SAMN08533507, study PRJNA380276) | Marine sediment metagenome, whole genome shotgun sequencing project.
GATAGGTTATTAGAGCATAGGCTGTGCTGTGGCTTTTGTTAAACGAATATTCTGCAAATTTTTCCATGGCGTCGAATATCTCTTTTGCCTTCTTATCCTTAATATCCTGTTTCTTAGCACCCTCAAGAAACCTATCTCTTTGAGCTTTCATCTCCTCGGGTTTCTTTTTGCCCATGGCGCGTCTTAATAAATCAGCTTCTCCCAAACTGTACTCTGCAACTACACTCGCAGTCTGCATTATCTGTTCCTGATAGACGAAAAGACCATAAGTATCACTCAGTATCTCCTTTAATTCCGGGATTGGAAACTGGATCTTTTGTTTCCCATGTTTACGTTTTATAAAATTATCTACCATCCCGCTATCCAAGGGACCTGGGCGGTATAAAGCAAGTAGTGCAATTAGGTCTTCAAACTGTGTAGGCTGGAGTTTTATCAGAACGTCTTTCATGCCCGAAGACTCTATTTGAAAAATGCCTCGAGTCCGTCCTGTAGCAAGGAGTTCATATACCTTCTTATCATCCAAAGGAATCCTGCCTATCCGGACCCATTTATCCGAGTCATAATTTTCTCTTATTAGTTTAAGAGCTTTATCAATTACCGTGAGTGTCTTTAGGCCCAGGAAATCAAACTTAACAAACCCCAGCTCTTCAATAGAGTTCATATCGAACTGAGTTACAACCTCATTCTTGGAACCTTTGTAAAGAGGTATATGATCGGCAAGCGGCTCATTGGCTATAACAATACCGGCAGCATGAGTTGAAGAGTGTCTGACCATATTTTCAAGTGGCTTTGCAAGCTCAATCATTTCCTGAAGCTGTGGAGACTGTTTAATTAGGTCTCTTAATTCTTTAACCTCTTTGATTGCCTTATCAATGCTAAATACTTTACCTCTAAATGAAGGTATAAGTTTTGATACTCTATCCACATCCGCATAGGGAATTCCAAGCACCCTCCCTACATCTTTAACAACAGCCTTAGCAGACATCGTTCCGAATGTGCCTATTTGTGCGACTTTGTCAGCTCCGTATTTTTCAGTGACATATCTAATTACTTCTTCCCTTCCTTCTCCACAGAAATCGATATCAATATCGGGCATGCTGATACGCTCGGGGTTAAGAAATCTCTCAAAAATAAGGTTGTATGGAATCGGGTCTACCTCAGTTATACCAAGTGCATACGCAACCAAACTGCCAGCAGCACTTCCTCTACCGGGGCCGACGGGGATACCGTTTGATTTAGCGTAGCTAATAAAATCTGCTACTACGAGAAAATATCCAGAAAATCCCATCTCCAGGATAATTTTGAGCTCGGTTTCAAGCCTCTCTGAATACTGCTGGAACTTTTCTTCCGGTATTAGACCCTCATTTATTCTTCCCCGTAGCTTTTCTCTGGAAAGCTCCGACATATATTCGTCAAGAGATTTATCCCCCTCAACTTCAAACTCCGGAAGCTTGTATCCGGTCTGCTCAAATTCGAAGTTGCACCTTTTGGCAATTTCTCCCGTCCTTGCTATCGCGTCTTCAAAGCCCGGGAGGTCTCCCAGCATTTCTCCTTCTGATTTAAGATAATACTGGTCACCCTGAAATCTGAATCTGTTCTCATCCTGAATTGAGGAACCTGTTTGTATGCATAATAGGGCGTCATGAGGTTTTGTATCCTCACGTCTTAAGAAATGGCAATCATTTGTTGCAACAAGAGGGATTCCAAGCCTTTCACCTATTTCCTTTACCTTCTTGTTTACTCTTTTTTGCTCTGGCAAGCCCGTGGCCTGAACCTCAAGATAATATCTGTCTCCAAATATCTCTCTGTACATTGCGGCAACATCCAAGGCTGCGTTCATATCTTTAGTGAATATTGCCTGTGAGAGCTCACTGTTCAGACAACCGCTAAGCACTATAAGGCCTTCGTTATGTTTATCCAACAGTTCATGATCTACTCTGGGTCTTCTATAAAATCCGTCAAAATATGCTGTAGTAACAAGCCTGGAAAGGTTCTGATATCCCTTTTGGTTCATTGAAAGCACTGTGAGATGATGGGTTTTTCCCTCAGCAGGGTTATCCGGGTTAATCTTGGGGGTCACATAAATTTCGCAGCCGATTATAGGCTTAATTCCAGCCTCTTTAGCTTTTCTGTAAAAATCATATGCACCAAAAAGATTACCATGATCCGTAAGAGCTACCGCCTCCATGCCAAACTCTTTGGCTTGTGGAAAGAGGTCTTCAAATTTTATAGCTCCGTCCAGAAGTGAATACTGTGAATGAAGATGGAGATGAACAAATCCTTGTGACATTTAAAGTATTATATCTAAGAAGATTGAGGCTTTACAAGTGGGGGAAAAACATCATGTGATTTCCGTTATTTACAACACGCATATTTCTACTATCCACTAAAGAAGTATTAATATCAGTGTCCAAGAATATTGAAAAGAGCCATCTAAAAAGTATATTAACCACAAATTATACAAACCGTTAAAGCACTTTCTTTATGTCATATGTTATTCTAGTTAGTCTAAGTAGTTGCTTTATATAACCGTGCTCAATTGATAGGAAGGAGGATATAGAAATAATGGAAGTAATTTTATCAATGTTAAACAGCATTCCGAGTCCGTATTCGGACTTTGTTGCTGTAGCAGTCATATTTGTACTAATAGCACTAATTTCCTTTATTATAGCATTTCTAGTTGAGAGAAAAGCTCAAAAGCAGGCTCAAGAACTTGAAATAGAGGATGATGTTAAACCTCCAGCCGAGACACATGAGGTTATAGAAGATCTTGATGTTGCAGGTGATCTAGAAGCTGTAAACGAGCCAATAGAGGAAGTACCTGATATACAAGGTCCCGAATTGCAGACACAAACAACTCAATTAAGTGAAGAATTATTAGAAACCGAAACTCTCCCTCAGGAAATTTACGAGGAAGAGGAAATAATAACTGAGGAGGTTGAGGAAGGACCTGAGGAACAAATTGAGCCAATAGAGGAAGTTGAGGAAACAAAGGAGGGATTATTTGCAAGGCTTCGCCGTGGACTTTCCAAAACTCAGGCGGGACTCCTTGGTAGATTAGGCGAAATAATATCAAAAAGGGAAATTGACGAAAGCTTGTGGGATGATTTTGAAGAGACTCTTATAATGTCCGATTTGGGAGTTAATACAACCATGAAATTAAGAGAGAATATTGAAACAAAATTATCCAAGCAGTCTTTAAGTAGTGCAGAATCAATAACAGATACTCTTAAAGAAGAGATTCTAGAGATCTTAAAGAGTGCACAAGGCGCTCCGATTAAAGCTGATGTGAGCCCGTTTGTGATAATGGTCGCAGGAGTAAATGGAGTTGGAAAAACAACCACTATAGGGAAACTTGCCAACATGCTCAAACAAGATGGTAGAAAGGTGATGGTTGCGGCAGCGGACACTTTCAGGGCTGCTGCAACTGAACAGCTTGAGGTATGGTCCAAAAGAGTAGGGACAGATTTTATAAAAGGGGAAAGTGGCGGAGACCCGTCTTCGGTTGCTTTTGACGCTGTAAAAGCAGCTGAAGCAAGGGGAACTGACATACTTATCATTGATACGGCAGGGAGACTCCATACGAAAGGAAATCTCATGGATGAGCTTACAAAAATGAAAAGGATTATAAGGCGTGAACTAGAAGGGGCACCCCATGAAACTCTTTTGGTACTAGACGCCACGACAGGACAAAATGCAGTGCAGCAGGCTAAGTTGTTTAACGAGGCGATTGAAGTAACCGGAATAGTTCTTACAAAACTTGACGGTACTGCAAAAGGAGGGGTGATTGTTGCAATTGCCGATGAGCTAAATATCCCGGTTAAATACATCGGAATAGGCGAGAGTCTGAGTGACCTTAGGGAATTTAATGCCGATGAATTTGTAGAGGCTCTTTTTTATTCCGGGGAGGAAATTGTTCATTAGTATCTTATGGGACTCTTATACCAATAGTACAATCACGTTATTTCCCAATATAAAGAAAAATGGATCAACACTCAAAATATATGTCCCTTGCTTTAAAGCTCGCAAAAAAAGCTGAGGGAATGACAAGCCCAAACCCACTGGTAGGAGCGGTATTAGTAAAACATGGCAAAATTATAGGACAGGGCTATCATAAGAAAGCAGGGCTTCCTCATGCTGAAATAGAAGCTTTTAAAAATGCAGATAAAAAAAGAAATTCTCTTAAAGGAGCGACCCTCTATGTTACGCTTGAGCCTTGCTGTCATAAAGACAAAAGAACACCCCCATGCGTTAATACCATAATTGAAAAACAAATTTCAAAAGTTTTTGTTGCTATGCTCGATCCAAATCCTAAAGTATCGGGAAACGGAATTAAGAAGCTCAGAAAAAGTGCAATAGAGGTTGAAGTTGGAATTCTTGAAGAAAAAGCAAAAGAATTAAACGAAGCATTCTCTAAATACATAACCACCGGAAAGCCATTTGTTATCTTGAAACTTGCAGCCACTATGGACGGCAAGATTGCCGCTTATACAGGTGATTCCAAGTGGATAGGGAGCCCTACACAAAGGAAATACGCTCATCAACTGAGAAATAAAGTAGACGGGGTTATGGTCGGCATTGAAACTGTTCTTAAAGACAATCCCAGTCTTAATGTTAGGCTAGATAAAAAAACGAGCTATCCAGTCCCTATAGTTTTAGATAGCAAACTCAGGATTCCTATAGATTCAAATCTTCTATCTATTCATGAGCATTCAATAATTGCAACATCATCTAAATCGTATCCTAGAAAAAAAGAGAAATTAATAAATCTAGGGGCAACAATTCTTCATTTAAAAGCGGACAAAAATGGGAAGCTGAACTTAAAAGAATTGGTTAAGCGCTTAGGTAAACATGGGATAACAAGTGTATTAATCGAGGGCGGAAGCAAGGTGGCGGCTTCTGCATTAAAAAGTGGAATAGTTGATAAAGTCGTTTTCTTTTACGCACCAAAAATAGTTGGATCAGAAGGCATTAGTATGATTGGTGAGCTTGGAATTTCAACAATTAAAAAATCGTTAGAAATAAAAGATATTAAGATAACAAAAATAAAAGATGAATTTATGATAGAGGGTTATCTAAAAAGATAATTTGGGTATTGATTGTTTTAAAATGGTACAATCCTCTAAAGCATTATGAGTCAGAGAAAACAAAATAGGGTAGGCCTTTTCGGAGGAACTTTTGATCCCATACATTATGGACACTTACGCGCCGCTGAAGAAATAAGACAAATCTTAAGCCTTAATAAAATTTATTTTATCCCCTCTGCCGTCCCACCCCATAAAGAAGATTCAAATATAACTCCGGCTGAAGACCGACTTAAGATGTTAAGACTGGCCATAGAGGGGAATGAATATTTTGATATTTCAGAGTTTGAGCTCGAAAACAAAGCTCCTTCGTACACAGTTGATACATTAGAGCACTTAACCGTGGTTCACCCTGACTTGGAATTCTATTTTATAGTAGGCAATGAAATATTTAATCAAATTGAGAGTTGGAAGGATTATAGTAGACTATTTGAACTTTGTAGTTTTGCTGTAATCACAAGACCTGGTTTTTCAGATTTAGATTCGAACAAAATTCCTCTTGCACTTAAAGATGATTTTCGATATTATAAAAAGATAGAAAACGTGATTTCATATACTAAAAGCAGTTTAAAGGATATTGTATTTACTGAAATCAGAGGGATTGAGATTTCATCAACGGATATTAGAAACTTTGTAAAATCAAAAAAATCCATTAAATATCTTGTCCCAAATAAAGTAGAAAAATTTATTATAACGGAAAAGTTATATGCTTAGGAGGCAGTTAAATAGATTCTAAGGAAAAAGCTATCTCTATTGCTCATGCAGCCTGGGAAAAGCAGGCTATTAATCCAATACTGCTCGAAGTTAAATCTTCGAGTGATGTAACTGATTATTTCCTTATATGTAGTGCCAACTCTAACCGTGGTGTAAAAACTATAGTCGAGAATATAGAAAAGAAGGTAAAGGAAATTGGACAAAAAGTAATCGGCATTGAAGGCTATGAGGTAGGTCAATGGGTACTTGTGGATTCAGCCGATGTAGTTGTACACATATTTTATGAACCGCTTAGGGAATTCTATAATTTAGAAAGCTTATGGATTGATGCTCCGCGGTTAAAACTTCCTTTTGAGGATAACCCGCCCCCACTTAAACCAAACCTTTCCCAAGAACTCTACGGATAAAATATTACTGAAGATAGGATACTACAGACCTAGTTAATACTGTTTAAGAGAAATATTATACCAAGAAACACTACTTAAAGATTACTGACCTTCTTCTACACCACGTCTTCTTATAAACGCAGGTATTTCAAACTCATCGTTTTCAACTTCGGATGGAAGTTGGGTGACAACCTTTTGCAACCTTTCCGCTTTAGCAGACTTTATTCCGGTAGCAATCACGGTGAGTTGTACTGCTTCCTTATAATCATGGTTGAACACTAATCCAAAAATTAAGTTCACATCTTCATGCGCTCGCTCTTTTATATAATTGCAAGCCTCGTTAAGCTCTTCTATTCCAAAATCTGGGGAAGCCGTAACGTTCAGTAAAATACCAGTCGCTCCTTCAATGGATATGTCTTCAAGAAGAGGGCTTGTAATGGCAGCCTCTGCTGCTTCGATTGCCCTGTTATTACCCTCCGCGTAACCTGCACCCATGAGAGCTTTACCACCATTCTCACCCATTATGCTCTTTACGTCGGCAAAATCGACGTTGATATAGCCGGTTCCGGTAATTATATCGGAAATACCACGTACTGCCTGATGAAGTACTTCATCAGCTTTCTTAAATGCATCCAAAATGCTTACCTTATGAACTTCCGCAAGCCTATCATTGGGAATTACAATTAGGGTATCAACTTCCCCGTCCATATTGCCAATACCGTCGACTGCCTGTTTATTTCTTTTGGGGCCCTCAAATCCAAAGGGTTTTGTTACCACCCCTATTGTCAAAGCTCCAATTTCTCTAGCAGCCTGTGCAATAATGGGAGAAGCACCGGTTCCGGTACCGCCGCCCATTCCGGCAGTGATAAAAACCATATCAGCCCCTTCAAGAGCTTCGGCGATCTTAGCCTGATCTTCAATAGCAGCCTCTCTACCTAAGTTCGGGTCTCCACCTGAACCAAGACCTTTGGTTGTTCTTGTACCGATCTGGAGTTTATTAGGTGCAAGGGATTTTCTAAGGTCCTGTGCGTCAGTATTTGCTACTATGAATTCAACGCCGTTTAATCCCCTCTCTATCATAGCGTTAACGGCATTTCCTCCGGCGCCGCCAACTCCTATGACTTTTATTTTTGCTCTTTGTTCCACGCTTGTATCTTCAAGTTCGAAATTGGCCATAACCTATTACCCCTCCTACAGTATATTAAATCCATTGTAACCTAAAAATACTCTTGAAACCAGTCTTGCATGCTATCAAATATTTTTTTAAAGACGTTTTCTTCGCGAATCCGGAGTTTTTTATCCCCCGTGTATCCCGCGCCATAAAGGACTAGACCAACCCCAGTCGAGTAAACCGGGTTAGCTATTATGTCAGTTAAACCACCTACTTCTGTAGGAATACCCATTCTTACGGGCATTCCAAGAACACGTTCAGAGAGTTCAACTGTACCATTCATAATAACACTCCCGCCAGTTATCACAACACCAGCATGAACTAATTCTTCATAGCCTGATTTTTGAATTTCACTCTTTGCAAGCATAAATATTTCTTCCATCCTGGGTTCAATTACCATAGCCAGGTCTTTTCTAGAAATCTTTCTAAAATGTTTGCCCCCAACGCTAGGCACTTCAATCTCATCTTCCGGAGAAACAAGCTCAGCCAATGCTGTTCCGTGCTTCTCTTTAATTTTCCTAGCTTCCCCTAGCGGTGTTGATAAACCAAGCGCTATATCTCTGTCTATATTATCTCCACCCAGGGTTACAGTATCCGTGTACCTTACACTCCCATCAACGAAAAGAGCTATATCCGTAGTTCCTCCGCCACAGTCAATTAGAACTACTCCAATTTCTTTTTCATCCTCAGTTAGAACAGCTTCACTGGAGGCCAATTGTTCAAGCACAACATCAGTGACATCCATTCCTGCCCCGTGTATGCATTTTACTAAGTTCTGGGCCGATGTGACCTGGCCCGTAACAATATGAACTTTTGTCTCAAGCTTGATTCCATATATACCGACCGGATCTTTTATTCCAGCCTGACCGTCTACAATATATTCTTGTGGAATAACATGAATGATTTCTCTATCGGCAGGAATTAATACGGCATTAGCCGATTCAATAACTCTGTCGAGATCACGCTTGGTCACCTCGCGCTCCCTTATAGTAATCATTCCATGGCCGCTGACTCCCTTTATATGACCTCCGGCAATACCTACAAAGACGGCCCTGATTTCACATCCGGCCATATGCTCGGCTTCTTCCACAGCGTTTTTAACAGATTGGATAGTGTTCTCAATATTAACAACAACGCCTCTTTTGAGACCATATGAAGGGTATGTTCCCACACCTATAATCTCTACTTCTTCAGTTTGTGGATTAAGCTCTCCGACAATAGCGCATATTTTTGTAGTGCCTATATCCAAACCTATGATCAAGTTTTGCTCTTTACCCATCTTCTTTGGTTTCTATCCTCACAACAGGCAACTCAAAATTAACTACACCTATACTTTCTGAGCTAATATTTATATATGTTTCCTTAATGCCAAGCATCTCGGCATGAGAAATTATCTTTTCGATCTTACGCCACTTATTGACAATGTTTTTCGAATCAAATTCGATTTGTTTTTTATCAATTGTGAATAAGTTAATTCCGTATATTGAATCAAGATGGACTTCAGAAATTCTGCTCCAGTTTAGAACTTTGCTTCTTAAAGATAACTCCAATATTTGCAATGCCTCTTTTACAAGATCCGGATTATTTATACCTTCGCCTATCAGAACAGGAAAATCAAGACCCTCATCAAAATTTGCAGGTCCTAGTCTCTTACCAACCTTACTTAAGTAATATAGCTCCCCGTCCTCATTAAATAAAAGGCAATATACTTCTTCCTCTACTATTTCAATATATACCTTTTTAGGGAACTCTTTTCTAACTGATATGCTCTTTACCCAGGGATTTCTCAAAATGTTTTCTTCGACTGCATCTTCAAAAAAGAAGATGCTGCTCTCGCCTTGCCTAAGACCTGATCTTTTCAGGATTTCCTTTTCTTTTATTCTTGTATTTCCGCTAATATTGATTTGCTCGACTGTGAAAATCCCCAGGTGAAGAGTAATGTACGTCGACACCCCTAATACAATCAGCACTAAAATAACCGAGAAGATTTTAATATATTTGAGATATGAGAACTTGTTCTCTTCGTTATTTTGTTCGTTCAATTGTTTTCGTTTCCTATTACTCTGACTTCCGTCTCAAGTTTAATTCCCCTTTGTAGAAGGGCTTCTCTCTTTGCAGTTTCTATAAGCTCTAAAACATCTCGAGCTGTTGCATTTCCTGAATTTACTATGAAGTTGGCATGGAGATCTGAGAACTTAGCTCCCCCAATACCAAACCCCTTTAGCCCTAACTCTTCTATCAATTGCCCGGCAGCAATCTGAGGAGGGTTTTTAAAAATAGAACCTGTATTGGACATTTTGATAGGCTGAGTCAAATTTCTTTTTGTCATATAATCCTTTACACTGCGCGCGCTTTCGGAGCTGTTTCCCTGTTCTAATTTGAACATAGCTTTTGTAATTACACTGCCCTGAGGCAAGTGACTTTTTCGATATTCAAACTTTATCTCGCTTCTGCTTAATGCGATTTCTTCCCCACGTAACCAAATCCAAACGGTATCAACAACATCTTTGATCTCTCCATCATTTGCGCCCGCATTCATAAAAATCCCACCCCCCACGGTACCTGGAATACCGGCAGCAAACTCAAACCCGGTGAGCCCTGCCTTAATCGTCTTATTTAATATCGTGCCGAGTATTGCTCCTGACTCTGCTAATACTTTTGTCCCGTCGATTATTTCAATTTTTTTTAATTTCTTAGTAGAGATGACTACTCCTGAAATGCCCTTGTCATATACAATCGTGTTAGAGCCCTCCCCAAGAACAACCCAGGGTACATTAGAGGAAGATAACAAATTAAGGAGTTCTAGAAATTCACTACTGTTATTCGGCTGGACAACGAGGTCGGCCAGACCGCCCACTCTGAGCCAAGTGTATTTTTTCATTGGATATAGGCAGCTTACAGTACAACCGATAGTCTCAATTTCCATAATTAAATCGTTCACCTGAGCTCCTCTACTAACTTCTCTCCAAAAGCCCAGACATTCCCCGCTCCTAGAGTGAGTACAATGTCCTTTGGCTCGAGATTATCCAGAACTGTCGAGACCATATTGTCGCCATTTAAGTACTGAACATTTTGGTGTCCCGTTTCTTTAAGTGATTGAAAAAGTTTTTGAGATGTAATTCCGTCAATTGGATCTTCTCCCGCAGCATATATATCCATTATATAAAGCATATCCACATGTGCAAGCACCTGGACAAACTCATCAAACAGTAACTGTGTTCTAGTGTATCTGTGGGGCTGGAATATAACGACAATTCTTCCAGGCTGAGATTCCTTTATAGCGCTTATTGTAACTTCAATCTCTTTAGGATGATGAGCGTAATCATCTATTACCAACACTCCCCTACCCTCACCCTTTACCTGGAGCCTCCTATCAATCCCCTTAAATTCTGATAATCCGTAGCTTACATCCTTAAAACTCATTCCGAGCTCCATACCAACAGCTATGGCGGCAAGCGAGTTTTGTGCATTATGGCGTCCCGGGACATTTAGGTTTACAGATCCAAGACGGGACTTTTTCAAAAATACATTGAACTTTGTTTCGAACCCTGAAACTAAGACGTCTTCAGCTCTTAATTCGGCATCCTGATCAAAACCATAGGTTAGTATCCTTTTTTTAAACTCTCTGGAGAGTGATTTAATCCTGGGGCAGTCAATACACAGCACGGAGAGTCCGTAGAATGGTATCTTATTTAAAAAACTTAAAAAAGCGGCTTCTAATTCATCCATATCCTTGTAATAGTCCATATGCTCTTCATCGATATTTGTGAGTACTGATATAACAGGGGAAAGTCTCAGGAATGAACCGTCACTTTCATCGGCCTCTACAACCATAAAATTCCCCTTTCCGAGGCGCGCATTGGTACCCATGGTTTTTACTATACCGCCAACCACTATTGTGGGGTCTAATTGACCATATGAAAGCACTGCCGCGATCATTGATGTAGTCGTTGTTTTTCCGTGGCTTCCGGCAACCGCTATCCCGTATCGGAGTCTCATAAGCTCAGCTAACATCTCAGCTCTCGGAATAACCGGAATATTAATTTCTTTGGCTCTTAGCACTTCGGGGTTGTCTGATTTGATAGCCGAAGATATTACCACCACTCCAGAGCCTTCAACATTTTTCCCACTGTGGCCTATATTTATTTTAGCGCCCAAATCCATAAGCCTTTTTACTGTGGCCGACTCTCCTATATCGGAACCTGTAATTTCATATCCCATATTGAGCAGCACCTCTGCAATACCGCTCATCCCTATTCCTCCAATCCCAACAAAATGAATCCGTTTTATCTTTCCGTACACTAGTTATCTCCGGCTAAATTATATAAATCATCAACTATTTCTCTTGCAGCCTCAGGCTTGCCAAGCTTTTTGGCATTGGCTGCCATTATATTTAGTTTGTCTTCGTCAAATAGATTGGTCAATGTCAGGGCAAATTTTTCTGGTGTAGCGTCTTTATCTTCAATAAGCACAGTGGCGTCAGAGCTCTCCAGAATTTTTGCGTTCTCAAATTGGTGATTATGAGCAGCATACGGAAAAGGGACGAGAATTGAGGGTTTTCCAAGAGCAGTAATCTCAGCTATTGTGCCAGCCCCGGCTCTGCCTATAACTAAGTTAGATTTACTGTATGCCTCTGCCATATCATCTATAAATGTAAGGACCTGAGCATTAATTTCATTTTCAATGTATAGATCCTTCACATAAAGATAATCTTTTTCCCCGGTTTGATGAATAATGGAAATGTCCATATTGTCGATTTTGGAAAATGCTTCAGGAACTGAGCGATTTAAAGAATAAGCTCCCTGGCTACCTCCAAAAATGAGAACAGATATAGATTCAAAATTTTCAGGACTATGAGTTTTATTTAGAATTTCTTTACGAATAGGATTCCCAGTAATTACAACTTTTTTTGACGGGAAATAGAGCACACTTGAATCAAACGAGGCAAAGATTTTATTCACAATTCTTCCCAGAATACGGTTTGTAACCCCAGGCACCGTGTTCTGTTCACATATTGCAGTTGGTATTCTAAGTAAAACAGCTATCAAAACAAGTGGGCCCGACACATACCCCCCTACTCCAAGCACAACATCCGGTTTAAAACTTCTTATTATTGATATGGAGTCAAAAAGACCTTTAAAAGCATATAAAAAAGCGATTAGAGTTTTAAACAAGCCCCGACCCACAAAACCCCTTGAACTAATGTGTTTTATTTTATATCCCTTTTTCAAAAGCAATTCATTTTCCAAACCTTTTTCTGTCCCCACGAAAAGTATTTCGTCCTCGTGATTTCTATCAGTGATCTCTTCGGCAATAGATACGGCAGGAAATACGTGCCCACCTGTTCCGCCGCCAGCAATTATTATCCTCATTTTATTCCCGATCTAGAGACATTAAGTATTATTCCGACTGCTGCCAAACTGGTTATTAAGGATGTCCCACCGTAACTAATGAAAGGAAGCGTGAGACCTTTAGTGGGAAATAGACCTACAGCTACCGCCATATTCATTCCTGCCTGAAGAGCAATAAGGACGACGCAGCCAAAGACCAAATAACAACCGAAAAGATCAGGGGCCCTTAGTGACACACGCAAGCTTCTTACCAATAAAATTACAAACCCAATTATAACGAGAACTACACCGATAAAGCCGAGTTCCTCACCTATTATAGAGAATATAAAATCGGTATGCGCCTGAGGTAAAAAGAAGAGCTTCTGTGTACTATCGCCAAGTCCCGCGCCGTAAATACCTCCCAGTGCAAATGCTATAAAAGACTGGATAGACTGATATCCTGAACCAAGGGGGTCTTGCCAGGGATCCATGAAAGCTGTTATACGTTCCATCCTGTACCCTTTCGTGAGAACGGCCAAACATAATAGGGCGACCGATACCAGTCCTAAAGGCACAAGATATCTAATTCTTACTTCTCCTATAAACATCATAGTAAAAAGAACCGCTATCATTATCGTTGCGGTTCCAAAGTCAGGCTCAAGAAGGATTAGAATTACATAAACGCCTGCAATTAAAATGTGAGAGGCAAACCCCACTACAAAGCTATCTACTTTATCCCTTTTTTTAGTAAGGGAATGCGCAAGATATAAAACTATAATATATTTTGCAATCTCCGAGGGCTGGAAGCTAAAAGCCCCCAAGTCTATCCACCTTCTGGCTCCGCCGATATCTTTACCGATTATTAGAACTAGTATGAGTAAACAAAGTCCAATAAAGTATGCAGGGTACACCAGCTTCCTTAAAACCCGGTAATCAACACACAGAATTGCAAACATAGAAAGAAGACCCAATGCAAGGTATGCAGCATGGCGCTTAAGGTAATAATTCGGATCACCAAAGTTTTCCATTGAATACACTGAGCTTGTACTATAGACCATCAAGACCCCCACAGCAGTTAGAAACACTGCTGAGAGAATGACCCCAATATCATAGTTCCTTCCTTTTGTTGGCTCAAATATTTTCAACAATTTCTTTAAATTTCATCCCCCTTTCTTCATAAGAATTAAACATATCAAAACTTGAACAAGCAGGAGAAAAAAGAACGCTGTCTTGAGATGTCAGATTCTGGAGAGTTATATCCAAAGCCTCTCTAAGAGAATCAGCTAAGGCGCTTGGAATTCCGACGCCGATCTCTTGCTTCATTCTCAGTTTAGACTCCCCAATCAGAATTAGAAACCTTACTTTTTCTCTTACTAAATCCTTAAGAGGCTCGAAACTGACACCCTTATCCTTTCCCCCGGCAATCAGTATTATCGAGCAAGGAAGGCTCTCAAGAGCCCTGACTGTTGCAGCAGGACTGGTTGATTTAGAATCGTTATAGAATTTAGCGCCTTCTATTTCTCTCACATATTCATTTCTGTGAGGAAGCGGCTCAAAGTTCTTGATTCCTTCTTGAATTATTATTGGATCGCAGCCTGCAATAGTAGTCCCTGCTATAGCAGCCATAATATTTTCTACATTGTGGCTACCTATAAGCTTAATACCCTCCACATCGTACACATGATCTCTGAAAGTTATCTCTGAGCCTCTATAAGTCACGCCGTCATGTTCGCTCGGCTTTCCAAAAGGGACCTTCCTGGACTTGACCTGAGGCAAGTAGGCATTAATTACCTCGTCATCATTGTTGTAGATGAACCAGTCATCTCCAGTTTGGTTTGAATAAATCTTCATCTTGGATTCCACATACTCGTCAAACGACTCGTGATGGTCGAGATGATTAGGTGAAATATTAAGTATTATCGCTACATAAGGACGGAAACTTTGAATACCCTGGAGCTGGAAACTGCTTAGCTCAAGGACAAGAACGTCGAACTTGTCTGAATCCTCTGCGATCCGAATTAGAGGAGTACCTATATTGGCGCCCAGAAAAACTTTTTGTCCGTTTCTCTCAAGTATTCGTGCAATCAGAGTAGAAGTCGTAGTTTTGCCATTTGAACCAGTGATTGCAATTATCGGCGTCTTGATAAAACGCCATGCTAGCTCAAGCTCGCTTATTACCTCAATTCCTTGAGCCATCGCCATTTGAACTTGCGGTACTTTAAAAGGAACTCCCGGACTAAGCACTATAGTTTCAGCCCAGAGAAAAGTTTCCCCCGTGTGCGTTCCTGCTTCCACCTTTACTCCTTTTGACTCAAGCAATTCAATGTTTCCCCCTATTTTCTCAATCGGGGAGCTGTCGCTTACTCTTACCTGAGCCCCTTTATCAAGCAAGAAGTTAACAGAATCCATGCCTGTTTTCCCAAGCCCTACTACCAGTATTTTCCTGTTTTGAAGTTCCATTTATTCCTCTAAAAATGATAATTGCAATCTATCTAAGCTTGAGTGTCGAAAGAGCAAACAGTGCAAGAACCAAAGATATAATCCAAAACCTTATAACTACTTTTGATTCAGACCAGCCACTAAGCTCAAAATGGTGATGAAGCGGCGCCATTTTAAAAACTCTCTTACCCGTGAGCTTAAAAGATATAACCTGAATAATTACAGACAGTGCCTCCATAACAAAAAGGCCGCCAACTAAAACTAGCAGTAATTCCTGTTTTATTATTAGAGCGACAGAACCAATTGCGGCACCAAGGGCAAGTGATCCTACATCACCCATGAAGACCTCAGCAGGGTGTGAATTGTACCAGAGAAAACCAAGACATGCCCCACCTACAGCGGCGAGATACACGGCGAGCTCACCACCCTGAGGGATATAGGGAATCTGAAGATAGCTCGAAAATTCCAGGTGCCCTGATAGATAGCAAAAAATAATATATGTTGCCGCAGCTACGGATATAGACCCGATTGCAAGTCCGTCTAGTCCATCGGTTAAATTTACCGAATTTGAGGCCCCCACTACAACCAACACCCCAAAAGGTATATAGAACCAGCCAAGATCAAAAACCGCCTTTTTAAAAAATGGGATAATAATCGAAGTAAAAGGATATTCATTAGCTTCAGTACCGCTAACGAGCATACTAAAACCATTCATTTCGCTCAGTATTAGCACAACAAAAAGAGTCCCGAAAACTATCTGTAAGAAGAACTTTAATCTAGCGCTCATCCCCCTGCCCTTCGTATACTTGAGCCAGTCGTCAAGAAAACCTATTAGCGCATAGCTAAACGTAAAGAGAAGTACGGTCCACATAACTTGACTGGTAAGGTCAACCCATAAAATCGTTGATATGGTTATTGCGACAACGATAAAGGCTCCTCCCATCGTAGGAGTACCAGCTTTGGATTGATGGCTCTGAGGACCGTCATCACGAATACTTTCTTTAAACTGTCTACTGGAAAGGAATTTAATGAAGTATCCGCCCAATATTATGCTTATAAGAAATGCGGTTACACCCGCTCCGAACGAACGGAAGGTTATGTACCTGAATACATTAAATATGATAAAATCCTCTTTAAGCAAATAAAGAAGATGAAACATTTATTACTCCTCAAATAGTCTTTTAATTACCTGCTCCATTGTTGATCCACGAGAGCCCTTTACTAGTACCAAGTCATTTGGTTTTGCGGTATCAATTAAGATTTTAGCCGCGTCTTGATGTGTCTTTGCATGAAAACAGTTTGTCGAATTACTGGCGCCATCCAAGATGTTTGCCGCGTATTTTCCGTATGTAATAACGTCGTCCACTCCAGAGACGGATAGGTATTTGCCAATTTCTCGGTGCTCGTATTCACTTGCCTCACCCAGCTCAAGCATATCACCCAAAACAGCTATCGCTTTGCCTCCTCCCTTCAACCTTACAAGTTCATCGATTGCGCGTTTCATAGAATCGGGATTGGCATTGTAGGCGTCATTAATTACCTTAAACCCAAGAGGGGTGTCCAGAACTTGAAGTCTCATTTTGGTAGGAGTAAATCTTTCAAGTCCTTCACGGATTTGAGCAGTATCACAGCCTAACGATAGAGCGATTCCCGCGGCGCATAGAGAATTCATTACGTTATGGAGACCAATTCCCTTTAAACGTACAGGAAATTCTATCCCTTGGACATTCATATTAAATGTAATATTGGAAAAGTCACTACACTCTATGTGGCTGGCTGAGATCATAGCCCCTTTTGCATTGATTCCATAGGTAATTTTTTGACAATTAAGACCGTTTGCTATTCTTTCTACCCTTAAATCATCAAGATTTACAACAAAAACATTATGCTCATTAAAATTCTCTACAAGCTCCCCCTTTGCTTTGGCTACCCCATCTAGTCCCACCCTAGCTTTTCAAGGTGAGCGTGTCCTATATTGGTTATGGCCCCAATGTCCGGACGTGCAATCTCTGAAAGCCTTCTAATTTCTCCAAAGTCGTTCATTGCTACCTCTAGCACAGCTGCCGTGTTCTCATTCTTCAACTCAAAAAGAGTTAAGGGTAGACCAATAAGATTGTTAAAATTGCCAGTGTTTTTTAGAGTTTTATGTTTTAAGGAAACTATGCTCCACGTCATTTCCTTTGTAGTAGTTTTCCCGTTTGATCCGGTAATTGCAGCAACCTTTAAATCAGGGAAGCTCATTCGCCAATTCGACGCTAGGTCCCCTAATGCCCTTAGCGTGGAAGAAACTTGTATTAAAACTTTACCGTTTAAATCCTGAGAAGATGTACTTTCTACAACAACTCCGCTTGCTCCCCTATTAAAAGCCTCTTTAATAAAATCTTCACCATCGAAATTGTCCCCTTTCAAGGCGAAAAAGATTTCATCTTTTGTAATCTTTCTCGTATCTGTTGATACTCCACTAAAGACGCTTCCGCTTTTCCCCGAGATCAGCCTCCCATGAGTTGAGCTAAGAATAAAATTTAGATCCAGCATAATTGTTTCCAAAGAACTAAATTTATTTTAATGATAATGACTCCCTTGCTATTTCTCTGTCATCAAACGGGTACTTAGTTGTCCCTATAATCTGATAATCCTCATGCCCCTTACCAGCAATTAGTACAGTGTCATTTTTTTGGGCAGTTTTTATAGCTAGCTTAATTGCAGCTATTCTATCGGTAATCCTGTAATAGGGGTTATTATCTTCCCCATATTGAAAAACTCCCTCCTCGATCTGATCTATAATAATTTCAGGGTCTTCAGTGCGAGGGTTATCGGATGTAACAATTAGAATATCTGAAAGTTCTTTTCCTATCATGCCCATAAGAGGCCTTTTAGCAGAGTCTCTATCACCGCCGCATCCGAAAACAAGAATTACGTTTCCCTTTGTAAGCGGTCTTACTGACAGTAGAACATTTTTAAGAGCATCTGGCGTATGTGCATAATCCACAAGTACTTTAAACCCCAATGCGTTCGGAATTCCTTCTAGTCTTCCGGGAACAGATGAAATTTGAGAAATGCCTTTTTCAATGGCGTCAATAGGTGAACCTAATGAAATTGTAGTAGCAATAGCAGCAAGTATATTTGATAAATTATGCTCCCCGAATAGTGTTGATTTAACCTGAATAAAGCCTTCAGGAGTATTAATAGTTGCCTCGATTCCGTTATCTGTAATTTTTGAGGATACAGCATATATTGTGGCAGCCTCATTATTAATGGAATAGGTTACTACATCGGCGGGCGCATCATTTACAATTTGTACTCCGAAGGGATCATCAATATTTATAATTGAGAATTTATTTTTCTTATCACTCTGTCCCAAGAACTCCGTAAATAGCCTCTTTTTGACTTCAAAGTAGTTTGCGATTGTGTCGTGATAATCGAGGTGGTCTTGAGTTAAATTAGTAAATACCGCGGCGTCAAAATGACACTCCTTCACTCTCTCTTTGTCAATAGCATGTGAAGAAACTTCCATTGCCACTGTGTCTACTCCCGAATCTCTCATTTCTCTAAACATCCCCATGAGATCAGAAGATTCAGGGGTTGTCATAGAGGATCGAATTTTATTTTCGCCGTAGCGGTAATCGATAGTGCCTATTATGCCGGAATTCTTACTTTCTTCGTTCCATATAGATTCCAGGAGATAGGTAATTGTGGTTTTTCCGTTTCGTTCCTGTAATACCAACGAGTTTAAGTTCTTTTGTCGGGTGTCTGTAAAAATTAGACGAAGCAATTGCAAGAGATGTTCTGGAATCATTAACCTCAACTACAGATACGTCTTTAAAATTTTTATCCGGCACGTTTTCCAATATCAGGGCTTTAGCCCCGTTTCCAACTGCCGATTCAATATACTTATGGCCGTCCGTATTTTCGCCCGTGAGTGCTACAAATAAAAAATGCTCTTTAACCTTGTTTGAATCAAAGGAAATACCCGAAATGTTTAAGCTGTAATCTCCTTTGAAATTTTTTATATCTACCCCATTTACGAGTTCTCTAAGGATCATATTTTTTGTTTGAGCTCAATTGAGCAAACCATGCCTTCTTTTATCAGATCTCCCGGTAGAGGTTTTTGATTCGTTACAAAACCACTACCTTTTACTTTTACCTTGACTCCTTCTTCCTCAGACCATTTAAGAATGTCTCTAACACTCATACCGCTTAAATCAGGCATCACCGTCATGCCTACCAGTACTTTTTTGGGGACTTAAACCCATATGAAAAAGAACTTTTTCAGCAATTTGTTTGAATATAGGAGCGGCTACAGAGCCCCCATGTGTTTTTTTCCTAGGCGCTTCAACCACTACCACCATAACAATTGCGGGATCTTCTACTGGGAGCAAAACCTATAAACGAAGCTATATATCTGTCAGAGTAATAACCACCGGACTTCGGATTAGGAATTTGTGCTGTACCAGTTTTACCAGCTACTGAAAATCCGGGTATTTGAGCCTTCTTGCCGGTTCCGTTTTCAACGACGTCTTGCATGATTTGCTTCATCTGATATGAGGTATCATAGGAGATGGCTCTAGTAACTACCTCTGGAGAGTTCTGCTCAATTACATCTCCGTCCGGGCCCACTATTTTCTCTATAACATATGGCTTCATAAGATATCCGCCGTTTGCTATCGCAGAAAGGGCTGTGACGAGCTGCAGTGAAGTAACGGAAATACCCTGCCCGAATGAGATGGTCGCAAGTTCTATAGGGTCCCCATTTTCTAGGAGCTGCCAATAGACCGCTCGACTCACCGGGAAGTCCTATGCCGGTTTTTTTCCCAAAGCCAAACTTATTTAAATATTTGTAATACTTATCTCTACCCAGAAGCTCTCCGATTTTTGAGGCTCCTATATTACTTGAGTACTTTACAATCTCAGCAACTGTGAGTGTACCGCGGGGTTTTATGTCTCTAATCACGGCTGAACCGATTCTTCTTCTTCCGTTTTCACAATTAAATTTTGAATTTGGATTTACCTTCTTATCATCTAGAGCCGAAGATGCAAGAAATACTTTCATTGTTGATCCAGGTTCATGTGCGTACCATATAGGAAGGTTTCTTCTATTTACCTCAGGGAATTTACTATAGTTGTTAGGGTCCAGAAATGGATAAGAAGCCATAGCCAGCACTTCGCCCGTCTCGGGGTTCATAATAATGGCCATTCCCTTCTCCCCGCCCATTTCTTCTATTCCCTCTTTTAGCTGCCTCTCAACTATATACTGAATCTGTGAATCGATAGTGAGGACAATATCATGGCCCGAAGTTTTATATTGATCGATATCCTGAATCTCGCTTGGGTCGTTTAAAATCTTATGTCCCCTAGCATCTCTTTTTAAAGTAATTTTTCTGGTCTTGCCGGTTAGTAATCTGTCATAGCGGTATTCAATCCCCTCAATGCCAATGGAATCAATATCAGTAATACCAATTACTTGGCCCAGGAGATGCCCGTTGGGATAAATTCGTTTAGGTTCAGGAATATAACCTAAACCTGTTATGTCTAAATTTTGAAGTTCTTCCACAGACTCTGAATCTGCTAACCTTTTTATCCATACAAAAGATTTATCTGAAGAAACTCTGTTTAGGATTTTCTTTTGAGATAGATCCAGTTTCTCCGAAAGTATCTTTGCCGTCTCAGATGGCTTCGTTACTTTCTTAGGATTTGCATAAATAGATTTTACATCGATATTTACTGCCAACTCTTTCCCATTTCTATCAAAGATTTTTCCCCTACGAGGAAGTAGTGTAGAGGTTCCGCGATGCTGCTTTCTAGCGATCTTAAATGCCCTCTCACGGTCAAGAATCTGAAGTTCCAATGCTTTGACAGACACCATTGCAAAAAGAGCAATAAGAAGAGTAGCAACTATAAAAACCCTCCATCTAGGTTTATCCAAATCCCTAGCAAGAAAAATTCTCTTTGTGCTCCTCTTAGGCTTCATTATTTATTTCCTACAACCTTGTTTTTTTCTATATAAATTATGTCTACTTGAGTGGGAAACTTAAATCCAAGATCTGTAGCTATCTGCTCAAGCTTCTCAGGTGACTTTAGCTTCATAAATTCAGACTGAAGCGTCCTGTTCTCTTTTAAAAGATCTTCTGTTGTTTTCTTATTCCTTGATATTTCATAACCGAGGCTCAGTTCTTCAACTTTAATCCTCACATAAACTAAAGAAAGGACCACAGCAATTAATATTAGAACTACAAAGCCTAAAGATAATACAGACTTCCCAGACTGTCCTCTTTCCTTTGACCTAACTTTCGGATTAGCCATGATTAGAGCTTCTCACCCACCCTCATTTTTGCACTCCTGGACCTGGGATTATTTACTACTTCTGCTTCACTTGGAACCAAAGGTGTGCGGGTCAGAATGTTGAGTTCACTTTTTTTACCACAACCGCACATAGGTAAATCCGGTGGACAAATACATGAAGATGATAGACGCCGAAATAAATTTTTTACAAGTCTATCTTCAAGGGAATGAAAAGAAATGACAACTATTCTGCCGCCAGATTTAAGAAAAGGTATTGACTTACCTATGAATTTCTCAATATTATCAAGCTCGTGGTTAACGGCAATTCGAAACGCCTGAAATGTTTTCGTAGCCGGATGAATCTTAGCAGGATGAAATTTGTTGGGAATCGCCTCATAAACCAGGTTGGCAAGTTCGGCAGATGTAGAAATGGGCTTTTCTTTTCTGGTCTGCACTATGCGTTTGGCAATCCTTCTTGACCATCTCTCCTCACCGTATACTTTTAAAACTTTTGAGATCTCATCAACACTCATTTCATTCACCAAATCATAAGCTGTAAATCTTAGCCTCAGGTCCATACGCATATCAAGATGCTCATCCCGTATAAAACTAAAACCCCTTTCACTGGAATCAATTTGAAAAGAAGACATTCCAAGATCTGCAACTATGCCGTCTACCTCACCTATTTCCAAATCCAATAGGGCCCTATCAATTTCTGAGAAATTACTGTTCTGAAGGAAAACATTGCTTTTATATTTGGACAGATTATTGCTCGCTATAGAAATAGCTTCTTCATCGACATCGAGTCCGATAATACGAGATTGATAATTTGTAAATTGTAATATTGATTTTGTGTGGCCACCTAGTCCCAGAGTCGCATCAACGTAGAGTCCATCCTTACGTGTAACCAAATAATTTACGACTTCTTCGGCCATAACCGGGATATGGATCGGGGCCTTCTGTTCTAATATGGCATTTCCCATGGGCTTATAGTCCTTGTGCTGCAAGTATTTCTCTACTCTTTTTAAATTCTTCATATGCGTTATCGGACTCTTCCTGTTCCCAAACCTCTTTGGACCAAATTTCAACCTTAGTTAGCATACCTATTAAAATCACATCTTTATCAATGCGTGCATGGCTTCTTAAAGACTGCGGAATAAGAATTCTCCCCTGCCCATCCATCGGGCAATCAACGGCTCCGCCCATCAAGTATCTTAAAAAGGAAATAACTTCCTGTTTGAACTGCGGCAGTTCGGAAACTTTTCTCTCAATTTCATTCCATTCTCTTAGCGGGTATGCAACCAAGCATTTATCGAAATTTGTGACAATGAATATTTCTCCCCCGTACTTCTCCCTACATACCTCCCTGAATTTTGAGGGTATGCTGAGCCTCCCCTTGTCGGTCATCGTATGTTCGTATCTACCTCTAAACATGTTACGCCTTCTTATGCCACTTTATGCCACTTTGAACCACTATATAAAATTGTGTTAAGTTTGTCAAGTAAGGTTTTGAAATTTATCAATTTTTTAGCAAATACTGAAGTATAAAATTACATATTCTGGCACAAGTGAAATATAATGGCCTATATATAGTAAACAAAATAAGGGATTTTTATGTAGTTCGATACTTGTACTTTAAGAATGTGCTCTATCTTGTTGATAACAAACAAGATTTAACTGTCTTTAGCAATACATAATATATTAGGATATGCCAATTTATACCATAAAGAACATACCGCACTTTTCAGACGGTGGGAATCATATGAAAAAATATCAAAAGAATAATCGGAAAAAACAGCAAATTAAGATATAATCTTCTTAATTTTTCTTACCAAAAAATATCATATGCCTAATATATATATAAAACTTAAAAATAAGGCTGAAACCGTTTACTTCCAGTCGATTATGGGAACTTATTCGCACTTTGCATGGGTTAGGACGGAAGATCCGGCAAAAGGGATTATGCAAATAACACCTACTGAGGACCAGATGGATAAAACTCGGGAGATTCTTAGCTACTTGAAAAATGAGATTGAATTTGAAGAGGTAAGTAAACCGGAGGAGTAGTAATCCTACATTGATGATCTAATGAAGCAACAAGAAGAAATAACACGTTCTGCGGGCGTTGTAGGCTCTCTCACATTTCTAAGTCGTATCGCAGGATATGCGAGAGATGTAGTGATAGCATATTTTTTCGGCGCTACTGCATTGACTGATGCGTTTTGGGTAGCCTTTAGAATTCCAAATCTGCTCAGGAGACTCTTTGCTGAAGGGTCCCTTACAATTTCATTCATACCTGTTTTCACTCAATATCTGGAGACAAAAAACAAGGAAGAGGCTAAGAAGGTAGCAGATGCTGTATTTACTATTCTGGTCTTTCTTCTGATAATTATATCAATTGGAGGCATACTCCTATCTCCTTACATAATCAAGCTCTTTGCTGCGGGTTTTGATAAGAACACTTTTGATTTGGCTGTTTCCTTAAACCGGATAATGTTTCCATACATCCTCTTTATCTCCCTGACTGCACTGTCGATGGGTGTTCTTAATTCGCTAAGACACTTTTTTGCTCCGGCGTTTTCACCTGTAATCCTAAATTTGTGCATAATAATTGCTGTATTTCTGATTTATAACAGCTTCAACATTCCGATTTATGCTGCCGCTGTAGGGGTAATAGTTGGCGGAGTCTTGCAGCTTTTGTTTCAATTACCTTTCTTAAACACAAGAGGGTTTCTCTTTGGTTTTAGTAAGCATATCCGCCATCCGGCGGTAAAGCGTATAGGGTTTCTCATCATTCCCCAGTTGTTTGGAGTGGCGGTCTACAATCTGAATATTCTGGTAAACACACAATACGCATCCTTTATGACTCAGGGCACCATCTCATATCTTTACTTTGCAGAGAGGCTTATAGAGTTCCCGCTCGGAATCATAGCCGTGTCAATTGCAACTGTCCTTCTTCCTAGCCTTTCATCTTATGTATCAAAAAAGGAATTTGATAAATTTAGAGAAACATATTCCTTCACGCTCAGGTTGATGTTTTTCATATTAATTCCCGCCCTTGTAGGTCTTATAGTTCTTAGAGTCCCGATTTGCAATCTCCTTTATCAAAGAGGAGAGTTCGATTACGCAGCTACAATTTTTACCTCTCAAGCGCTTTTAGGATATGCGGTAGGCCTGTGGGCTGTTGGAGGAATCAGGATAACAGCCCCGGCATTTTATTCGATGCAGGATACAAGAACCCCAGTAATTATAGCCTTTGTAGCATTTATCGTTAATGCCGTGTTCGGTTATGTATTGGGATTCACTTTTGATTTAAAACACACCGGGCTGGCATTTGCAAGCTCTATTTCATCTATCATAAATTTTCTTCTTTTGTTTTACTTAATTGAGAGAAGAGTAGGGAATATAAATACAAAATCAATTATTGTCCTACTTCTGAAAATAACTGCTATTTCCGGAGTTATGGGAATAGTGATTTGGAGAGTATCAAAACTAACCTATTGGTCAGAATCCGCTTTTTCTATAGAAAAGGTTGGGGTTTTAGCTGCGTCAATTGTCATAGCTATCATAATTTATTTCTCCCTTGCCAAAATCCTAAAGATAGAAGAATCGGATTTTCTTATTAAGATGATTAGAAAAAGACTCTAACAAACTGGATAAAAAAAGAAGGGAGGCGAATAAGCCAGTGGAATGAAATATCCCCCTCCCTTCTAGGATAATAGGTCTATCTGTTTGCACAGAATCCGAAGTTAACAGTGCCTCCAGGCTGAACTGTATTATTCCAGGAAACACCTTCTGCGGTAACAGTGTTTCCACTTTGTTGGTATACCGCGTTCCAGAGATTTCTAATTGAGCCTTCAATAGTGAATGAAACGATCCAGTCTACTGGTAACGAAGTACCGTTTGTAACGTCTACCTGAGCACAGTACCCGGTGCTCCAATCGTCATTTATTGTAACGTCAGCCCTTATATCTCCTCCTGCGGGCAGATTAAACTCATCGTCGTCACTTTCGCTATCACATCCCGGATCGCTTGGGAAGTCCGTTAATCCATCCCCGTCATTATCAACCCCATCCGAGCATGCGAATGTAGGCGGCGGAGTTGGAGTTGGTGGCGGCGGCGGAGTTGGGGGTGGCTGTGTTCCCCTCTCGGCGCATAATCCAAATCCTAATGACTGTCCCGGATTTACAATATTATTCCAGGACACGCCTTGAGCCATAACCTTATTCTCATTTTGAGTATAGATCGCGTTCCACATATCCCTCACTGTTCCCTCGATAGAAAAAGTCACAGTCCAATCAGAAGCTGCACCCGTATTATTCGTAACTGTTACGTCCGCACAATAACCGGTCCCCCAGTCATTATTTATATTTACATCCGCACTAACCCCTTCTCCTCCCGGAGGCTCATTAAATTCGTCGTTATCATCTGCGTTGTCACACCCGGGGTCGTCGGGAAAATCAATGAGGCCATCGCTGTCGTTATCTATTGTGTCAGAGCACGCAGGAGTTGGAGGAGGATTGGTAGAACCATCCATTAACTGAGCAAGTAATGCGATTTTATCCTCCCACACATCGTGCCAATTGTCTTGTAAAATCCCCCCTGTATCACCGCTATTTGGATTCCATGACCAGTAAAAGAAATCAGTCATGCCCTTTGAGTCCATATAACTAATTAGTGCGTCTTGCCATGTTCTGTCCCTTGGGTCACCGCCGTTTCCATATCTGCCGCCGAACTCACCGATTATTACGGCATAACCCCTATCTACTAAATATCCGAAATGGGTCTCCCAAATATCAGGCATGTTATTGGGAAAATTAGAATCATTAAAATAGGGCTGAACAAATACATCGGGCCCATAAACATGAGGGCTCAAAACGAGTTTTTCGCCCGGGATATTAAGTGGGAAACAATCAAACGGCTCAAGGTTACCTCCCCACCAGTGAGGAATTGTGCTTGAGCATATAGGGTTACTTTGAATTCCCTGAACAAATATTACTAATTCAGGGTTAGACTGAAGTACCTCTGATGCCGCCCTTTGTACAGCCGAGTTCCAGTCTGTAAATGAATTGCCAGTTCCCCATGTTGCGGGCCCGTGTGGCTCGTTTTTAATGTCAACTCCAAAAAACCGCTCTACATTTTTATATCTATCAGAAACAAAAACAAGATCGTTAATCCACTGCAGCTCAGAATAATTACCCGTATACCAAAGCTCTTCTATTGTTTGACAATCCGATGTATGATGATCTAAAAGAATGTAAAACCCTTGGCGGTCAAGCTCCAATATGACCTTGTCCATTATCTCAAGAGAGTTAAGACCCTGCAAATCCGGATTAAGAGAATAATTGATGCTTGAAACTCCGGTGTTAGATAAAGTATCCGGGCAGAACGGAAGCCTTATTGCAGTAAACCCGAGTCCCTTGATCTGCTCAATCATGTCTTTCCAGTTTCTGGCCCACAGTCCGTGAACTACATGATTGTTTGTCTCAAAACCAAACCAGCTAACTCCGTAAAGATTAATCTCCTGACCGCTTTCGCTATGCACTTTTCCACCTTCAACATAGTAGCTCCACGCGGGCACCGATATGAAAAAACAAATTGAGATTGCTATTAAAAATATACGCATTGCTCATCCTCCTTTGATATTTAGAAACAGTTATTGAGTTTTTTAATCCACAATGGCCAATCTACGTTATTTAAATAGATGCAACCAGGGTGCCAAAGATTTATAGATAGAAATATATAATGATTAATGGTAGTTAAAGAAGGTTTAAGAAACGAACGTTCAAACTTTTGCTCTATTTACTGTGTGAAAAAACACTGCAAAATTGTGTATATTAGTACAGTTCGAGAATAATTCTTGACTCTCAATTTAAATATTAATAATATCAAGAGAGGATGTCCGGAAAAGAGAATATGGAAGACCATGAACTTGCAGAGCTGGAAAAAAAGTACGAAAATATTCTCTCTGAGTACCCAGAATCCAATACCTTTAGTCTACTTGCAAACGTTCTATACAGGCAGGGGAAAACAGATAAAGCCATTGGTGTATTGATAAGGGGTTTAGGATATAATAAGAACAACGTTACAGCCAGGTTTTTGCTAGGTAAGATTTACTATGAGAGATGGATGATTAACCAGGCCAAAAAAGAGATGGAGAAAGTGCTACAATATTCACCTCAGAATTTGGAAGCCGCAAAATTACTATCCCAAATATACAGGAGTGAGGATAAATGCGATGAGGCTCTTCAAACTCTCAGTGTAGCTTATTCATTTCACAGCAGCGATGAAAATGTTGTTGTCGAAATGAAAGAGATCAAAAAAGAAATTTCAAAAAAGAAAGCTAAGTTATCTAAACAAGTATTTGAAACACCAGCTGGTTCAAGAAAAATAAAGGATATGGAAATTGACGACTCATCTAAAAATGAAGAAGTCTATACGGAAACCATGGCGAATCTCTATATAGAGCAAGGTCAGTATGATAAGGCTAGAGAAGTTTTAGAAAAAATCTTTACAAATGAAACTGAAAGGAACTTGGCAATTGAAAAATTAGAGGAAACAAAGTTAAATAAAATGAACCTTACCGCCGGACTTAGTTCAAGGGAATGAGACAAAAATGAAGATACTGATTATACACGGACCAAATCTTAACATGCTCGGAAAACGTGAGCCCGATATTTACGGTGCTACTACACTAGAGGAAATAAATGCCGCTTTAACTAGTAAGGCAAAAGGACTTGGGGCAGAAGTCGCATTCTTCCAGTCCAATTCCGAAGGGGAGATTGTAAGCAATATTCAAGATGCTATGTCAAAATTTGAGGGCGTAGTAATTAACCCGGGAGCATATACGCATACCAGCGTTGCTATAAGGGACGCGATTTTATCTTCCGGACTACCGGTTGTCGAAGTGCATATATCAAACATACATAAACGTGAAGATTTCAGACAGAAGTCATTTGTTTCAGGAGTAGCCCTGGGCGTAATATCAGGGTTTGGAGTTAATAGCTATATGCTTGGGCTGAGCGGGCTTGTAGATTACCTAAAAGATAATGAGAATAATTGACGTTTGATTGTTTTCTTTATTTCTCAGTCGTCTATAATTCTTTACCAACAATGATGTTTGTTTTTTCCAGGTTAAGAAATTTAAAATTACCGGCTTTTAACTAAATGAAGAATAATTGGATAATAGAAAAAGAGAATCCCAAACTGAGGGACAAACTAGCGAAGAGCTTGCAAATTTCCCCTATTACAGCTCAAATTTTGGTAAATCGCGGTATAGAAAACGAGACTGAGGCTAATCTTTTCTTAAATTGCACGCTATTTGACCTACCTTCGCCTTATCTTATGAAGGGAATGGACAGGGCAATAGAGAGAATAAAAAAAGCCCTTGAGAATAATGAAAGGATAGCTATTTATGGTGATTATGATGTTGACGGAGTTACCTCAACAGCACTTCTATACAGTTTTCTAAAAGTTTTAAAAGCAAATGCAACCTACTATAATCCCGACAGACTAAAAGAAGGATACGGTATAAATATAGATGCTGTAAAAAAACTGGCAGAGCAAGGAGTAAGTCTTATCATCTCAGGGGACTGCGGTATTACAGCAGTTAAAGAGGTAGAGCAAGCTAAAGAGCTTGGTGTGGAGTTTATAGTCACCGACCATCATAAACCTCCCCAAGAGCTTCCCCAAGCTGTCTCAATACTAAACCCTAAACTTTCTGAATGTAAGTATCCTGGAAAGGAAATAGTAGGAGTGGGAGTAATTTTCAATCTTGTTATTGCTTTAAGACGAGCGCTAAGGGATGAGGGGTTCTTTAAGAACGGCGAGCCTAATCTGGGAGATTATCTCGACCTAGTAGCACTAGGAACCGTCGCTGACTGTGCCCCGCTATTAGATGTAAACCGAATATTGGTCAAAGAGGGAATAAAAAGGATGCAAAGCCCCAAACGCCTCGGTGTTCAAGCCTTAAAAGAGGCAAGCAGCATTAAGGGAGAAGTAACATCATATGACTTAGGCTTTAAATTGGGACCTAGAATAAATGCTTCTGGAAGAATGAGTACGGCAGATAATGCTGTTGCACTTTTTATCTCAGAGAACTTAGAGGAAGCACGGGAACTCGCAAAAGAGCTAAACGAGAAGAACTCAAACAGACAGAGTACAGAGGCTGAAATTATAAAGGAAGCAATTTCATTACTAGAATCGAACCCCGCTCTTATAGGAACAAATTCTATAGTGCTCGCATCCCGAAACTGGCATCCGGGAATTATAGGAATCGTGGCATCAAGAATTGTTGAAAGATATGAAAAGCCCACAATGTTAATCGCGATTACTGAAGACGGAGTGGGCAAAGGCTCCGGAAGAAGTCTTGAGGGAATTAACATTTATGCCGCGCTATCTGAATGCAGAGAACTTTTTTTACAGTTTGGCGGACACGAGCAGGCTGCAGGCTTATCCATAAGAGAGGAGAACGTTGAGAAATTTAGAGAGATGTTTGATAAAGCACTAGAGAACTCCGAAGAACAATATGAAAAAAAACTAAAGGTAGATTGCGCTATCGAGCTCGATAGCTTAACAGATAGTCTAATCTCGGAGTTTGAATTACTTCAACCTTTTGGAATTGGGAATCCTGAACCTGCATTATTATCTAGAACAGTAGAGGTAGTTTCTCAGCGCATATTTAAAGACAAACACCTGGGTTTTAAAGTAAAGAAAGGGACTAAACTCTTTGATGCTATTTGGTTTAACATGAAAGAACCCTTCACCTTGCCGGATAAAGTGGATATGGTTTTTACGCCTGAGTTTAATAAATGGAACGGAAAGAAAGAGATAAGATTGAGGGTTAAAGATGTTAGCTGGTAAAGGAATTTATTAAAAAGACTCTACAAATGACACAATCCAGATATATTATATAATAAACTCTAAAAAATAGACGGAGGTTTTATAATTATGGCTTCAAGACCTAAGCTTGAGAATATAAACTTTTTATATCCGGTCATCATCATTTTAGTAATTGTGCTCGCCACGAGTGCATTCGTGATAGTCGAGAGCGGACACGTAGGAGTTATAGTAACTCTGGGAGCTGTCCAACCCGTACCCCTATCTGAAGGGTTCCATATTAAAAAGCCTTTTATGGATAAGATAGAACAAACCGACATAAGGCTTACAAAAGCTGTATCCAAATCGGTTGCTGCTTCCAAGGATCTTCAGACAGTGCAAACTCAGGTTTCAGTTCAATATTCGATCTCAGGGCCTGTAGCTCCACAAACCTACCAAAGAATAGGAACACGCGACGTCGTGGCCGCAACAGTAATTGGGCCCGCAATTCAGGAATCGGTAAAAGCAGTTACAGCCCAGTTTACAGCTGAGCAGCTTGTCACTAGAAGAGCCGAAGTAAAACAGCAGATCCAAACAGCAATAGAAAGCTTTATAAGAGTGACACTCGAGGATAAAGATGTTCCCACGGCACTCACAATAGCAAACGTTGCTATTACGGATTTTGAATTCTCAGATGAGTTTAACAAAGCTATTGAGCTTAAAGTAAGGGCTGAGCAGGAAGCACTTCAGGCGGTAAATGAGAAAACAAGAAGGGTTACCCAAGCTGAGGCAGGCTATCAGGAGCGTAAGCTTGCCGCCGATGGTGAAGCTTATGAAATTGAAGCTGCTTCCAAGGCAAAAGCCGACGCAATAGCAAGAGAAGCAAAAGCTCTGAAGAACAATCCCGAGCTGATACAGCTCCGTTTGGCAGAAAAATGGGACGGTACATTGCCTAGATTTACCGGAGGAGAAAGCATACCTCTTATAAATATCGACTCTGTGATGAAAGGGAAATAAAATTCTGTTATTTTGCCGGAATAATGCTTCACGTACAACCCAAGCCGATAGGAACCGTAAGGCTCCCCCGGCTCTTGCTCATAAAGCCGGAGTATTCATAATTCCAACTCAAACCGAACTCACCAAAAGGGGAGCAGTATAAAATTGAAATATTTAAATGTTAAAATCTCGCATTAAATTTGTATTGTCAGTTAGAAAATTGTAATAAATTGGAGTTCTAAGTGTATCAACTATCCCGAGCCAATGTTTTCAGTAGTTTACAATCCATCCGAATTAACAAGAAATAGCTGTTCACCATATAGTTCACCAAATGATAAGTAAAAATACGAATAATATTGAATAAGACCTGTATTTAAGACTGAATTACCTTAGCACTGCTTTTTTTACTAAAATTAGATAAACTTTCAACTGCATCTTTTAGGGAATCCTCAGGATGTAAGTATCTCATTGTTGTTTTTATATTCGCATGACCTAGTATTTTACTAACTGCAACAATATTTACTCCACTTTCTATCATACGTGTAGCAGTTGTATGTCGTAAATCGTGAAATCTTAGTCCTTTTATATCTGCTCGCCTACGGGCTCCTTCGAAACAACGTTTCAGGGAATCAGGTCTAAGGTATGGATTACCTTCAGGGCTGAGAAATACATATTCGCTATTTACTGTTTTCAATTTCTGCTCTAGAAGAGTTGTTTTTAATTGTGGGTTAATTGGAATTTTCCTAGATTTTTTACTTTTTGATACTGTATGTCTAATAGTTATAACTTTGTTTTCAATATTAACGTCTGCCCACTTTAAAGATAAAATTTCACCTTTCCTCATTCCAGTATTCAAAGCTGTGGTAATGATTGGCGTGAGGTGGTCAGCCGAAGATTCAAGCAATCTGTTTTCTTCTTCTATTGTAAGGATTCTCTCGATTTCATTGTTTTCTATTAATAACCCTGATTCTGATACTGGATTTTCTCCATAGAACTTCTTCCTTTTTTTTGCTAAGTTAAATAAACAACGTAGAACCGCAAGTTCACGATTAACAGAAGATGGTTTAACATCATTCAGCCTTTTCTGCTTATAATCATCGATATCTTTTGAATTTATATCCGAAAGCTTCTTTTTGCCAAATATCTTATTTAGTCTCTTCAAATGTGCTTCGTCTTTTTGCCAACTTCTTTTCTGTTCCACGTCTCTTTTTTGCTTTATATATTCTTCAGAAAAGTATTCTAGAGTAGGGATTTCATTTTCTAAGAGTCCATATTGACCTAATTTTATTTGCCTTTCTCTTTGTTTTAAAACTTCTCTAGCTTCACCTTTTTGTATAATTTCTATCCTGCCCAAAATCTCACTATTCCATTTCCCGTGGATTTTATATTTTATAGTTCTATATTGAGTTTTACGTCCATTACGATTTCTTTCAACTGTGTAAACACTTCCCATAATTACTTACCTCCTTTTATATTGTTCTGGATTCCTTGGCTCCTTAATTTCATAATCTTCCATCCTCATGACTTCATGTATC
>PVMK01121537.1_pt1 | contig 32711 bp, 29 predicted proteins | sample 1853481 | NCBI WGS metagenome assembly PVMK01 (sample SAMN08533507, study PRJNA380276) | Marine sediment metagenome, whole genome shotgun sequencing project.
CCTCGCCGCCCGCACTCTTCAGGAGGATCTGGACTTTCTGTTCGGCTTCCTTGAGGGCTGCCTGGCAGCTCCGCGTGAGCTTGATGCCTTCCTCGAATTTCTTCATGGCCTTGTCGAGCGGCAGCTCGCCACCTTCCAGTTCGTCGACGAGAGATTCGAGGTCGGCAAGGGCTTTTTCGAGATTGACGGGTTTGCTGGCAGTCATTTATCCGGGTATTTCGATGTCGTGGAGGAGAGCGCGCTACGCTACATCGCTGCCACAACAGCGTCAATCAAGTCTTTATTGACAATACCGCTTCTCAGGCTTACAGTGTGCGTCCGTTTAGACTCAGTCTAAATCCGAATGAGACGTATTATTGAGAGGAGCGATTCATGTCATTGAAGGGCAGCAAGACCGAACAGAATCTGAAAGACGCGTTTTCCGGCGAATCACAGGCAAACCGGCGCTATCTTTATTTCGCGGCCAAAGCCGACGTCGAAGGTTATAACGACGTTGCTGTTGTATTTCGCTCAACGGCGGAAGGCGAGACCGGGCATGCACATGGCCACCTCGAGTATCTCGAAGAGGTCGGTGACCCCGCGACCGGGCTGCCGATCGGTGCGACTTCGGCCAACCTGGCTGCGGCAATCGCGGGTGAGACGCACGAGTACACGGATATGTATCCGGGCATGGCCAAGGCGGCGCGCGACGAGGGCTTCGAAGAGATTGCCGACTGGTTCGAGACGCTCGCCAAAGCAGAGCGTTCACACGCGAACCGCTTCCAGAAAGCACTGGATACACTGGACGAATAAAATTGCTGCGTGACGTCGGCTGGACTCATTACGTGGCCGACGTTGTGTCTGGCGCCGGCATTCGGCCATGAGCAATCCGACTGATCATCGCGAGGGCAGCCTCGAAGCCCCAACACGACATCCTGTCGCCTGGCAGGCTGATGATTTTTACGATGGCGAAGCGCTCGACAAGGAACTCGAGCGCGTCTTCGATATCTGCCACGGCTGCCGCCGCTGCTTCAATCTCTGTCATGCATTTCCGACACTGTTCGATGCCGTTGACGAATCTCCCAGCGCTGAAGTCGACACTGTCCCCAAAGAAGTCTTCTGGGAAGTTGTTGACCATTGCTACCTGTGTGACATGTGTTACATGACCAAGTGTCCGTATGTTCCACCGCATCCCTGGAACGTCGATTTCCCGCACCTGATGCTGCGAGCGAAAGCCAAGCGGTTTCGAGACCAGGGCGCGTCGAGACGGGATCGGCTGCTGGCTGCCACTGATACGATCGGGAAGCTCGCAGGTATCCCTGTTGTCGTACAGGCCGTCAATGCGACCAACCGCAGCAAGACCGGGCGATATGTGCTCGAAAAAACCCTGGGCGTACATCGCGATGCACCGATTCCGCGTTATTACTCGAAGACAGCTCGCAAACGACTTATGCGTAAGCAAGGAGCGGACGGTGAGCAGGCTCAGGCAACGGCGACCACGCGTGGCAAGGTGGTTTTGTTCACGACCTGTTACGGCAACCGTAATATGCCCTCGCTCAATGAGGACCTCGTTGCCGTCTTCGACCACAACGGCATCCCCGTTGCACTGGCTGAGCAGGAGGTCTGCTGTGGCATGCCGAAGTTCGAACTCGGGGACCTGGAGGCTGTCTCCCGTTCGAAAGATGCAAACATTCCGATTTCTGGCCTCCTGGGTGGAGCGGGGCTGGGATATTGTCACGCCGATACCGTCCTGCACTTTGATGTTCAAGCAGGAGCTGCCGCTCATGTTTCCCGACGACGCCGATGTGGCCAAGGTCCGGCGTGCGATGTTCGACCCGTTTGAATACCTGATGCTCAGGCACAAAGGACGGGAAACTGCGTACGGACTTCAAGAATTCGCTGGGCAAAGTCTCCTATCAGGTTCCCTGTCATTTGCGCGTACAAAACATCGGCCTGAAGACACGTGATTTACTCTCGCTCGCGCCCGACACGCAAGTCGAAGCGATCGAACGCTGCTCCGGGACACGATGGTACTTACGCTGTCAAGAAAGAATTCCACGCCATTTCCAAAAAAATTGCACGGCCGGTCGTGCGCAAAGTGAAGCAGTCGGACGCCGCGCATTTTGTCAGTGACTGCCCGATGGCAGCGGAGCAGATCGCACAGGAGCTGGAGAATCAGGAACCCGAGCATCCGTTGGGCTTGCTGCGGCTGGCTTACGGGATCTGAGATAAAAGCAATGCAGAAGCTGAGCAAAGACGATCTCTACAGCCTGGAACGATATTCCGAAGTTCGTGAGGAGTTCCGAGACAAGGTGATGGCGCACAAACGCGACCGGCACTTGCCGCTTGGCACGAATGCCACGCTCTATTTCGAAGATGCGCTGACGATGCAGTACCAGATTCAGGAAATGTTGCGCATCGAGCGACTATTCGAGGACGCGGCGATTAGAGAGGAACTCGACGTATATAACCCGCTGATTCCGGACGGTAGCAACTGGAAGGCGACGTTCATGGTCGAGTTTCCGGATGCGGAAGAACGCCGTGCCATGCTGACTCAACTGGTCGGTATCGAGAACAACATCTGGATGCAGGTCGGCGATTCTGAAAAAATTCGCCCGATTGCGAACGAGGATCTCGAACGCTCCGATGGGACAAAAACGTCGGCAGTGCATTTTCTGCGTTTCGAGCTGGACTCAACGCAGGTTCAGGCACTGAAAAACGGGGCCAGCCTGTCGGCCGGTATCGATCACAAGAACTATCAGGTCGTGATCTCGCCGGTTGCCGAGAACGTACGCAATTCGCTGGTCGGTGATCTCGACTAGTCAAAAAAAGTTCTGCATGCCGCTTGAGCGCTGAGCCGACCCGAATATCTCACGCAGCAACTGATAAAACATTCGGCTTGTCTTCCTGCTAGAATCCCCGCAGCTTTTCACTTGGGCAATAGTAGATGAGCAAGCGTTACGATGCGGCCGATATCGAGGTCCTGAGCGGCCTTGAGCCTGTGCGGCGCCGGCCGGGCATGTACACGGATACCACCCGGCCAAACCATCTCGCCCACGAAGTCGTCGACAACAGTGTCGACGAGGCGCTCGTCGGCTACTGCAAGAAAATCGAAGTGACGATGTACAAGGATGGCTCCGTCGAAGTCAGTGACGATGGCCGTGGCATGCCGGTCGACATTCACCCGAAGGAAAAAATTCCTGGCGTCGAACTCATTCTGACCCGCCTGCACGCAGGCGGGAAATTCAATCACGAGACTTACCAGTTCGCCGGCGGGCTGCATGGTGTCGGCGTGTCGGTGGTAAACGCCTTGTCCAAAAATCTCGAGGTCTGGATTCGCCGAGGTGGCAAGGAATACAACCTGAGTTTCGTCGGTGGCAAAAAGCGCGGCAAGCTCGAAGTCGTCGGCAAAGTGGGCAAGGCAAACACGGGCACGACGATTCGTTTCTGGCCCGACCCCCAGTATTTTGACTCGGCGAATATTTCAGTATCTCGACTCAAACATGCGTTGCGGGCAAAAGCAGTACTCTGCCCGGGACTGACGGTCAAACTGAACGTCGAGAAGCCGAAAGAAAAAGTCGAGTGGTGTTATTCCGGCGGTCTCGAGGAGTATCTACTCGAAGCGATTGGCAATGTTGAACACCTGCCGGCGGAACCGTTCTCCGGCAATCTCAGCGGCAACCGCGAAACCGTCCATTGGGCGCTGGTCTGGCAAACCGAGGCGGGGCAAACCGTCACGGAAAGTTACGTCAACCTGATTCCTACGCCACAGGGCGGCACACACGTGAATGGCCTGCGCACGGGCTTGACGAATGCGCTACGTGAATTCTGCGAATTCAGGAGCCTTTTACCGCGCGGCGTTCAGTTGTCGCCCGAAGACGTGTGGGATGGCTTGAGTTTCATACTCAGTGCGAAGCTCGAGGATCCGCAATTTTCCGGTCAAACGAAAGAACGCTTGTCTTCGCGCGAGTCGGCCGCGTTCGTTACGGGCGTCATAAAAGACAGCTTCGTCCTGTGGCTCAACCAGCACCCGGAGTCCGGCGACGCGATTGCGCAGCTCGCGATCGGCAAAGCGCAGTCGCGCATGAAGGATGCCAAGAAAGTCATTCGCAAGAAAGTGGTCGCCGGGCCGGCGCTACCCGGCAAGCTTGCTGACTGTACTTGCCAGGAACCGGAACTCTGCGAGATCTTCCTCGTGGAAGGGGACTCGGCCGGCGGCTCGGCAAAGCAGGCGAGGGATCGGAGGACGCAGGCCATCATGCCGCTGCGCGGCAAGATCCTGAACACCTGGGAGGTGGATACCGCCGAGATCCTGGGTTCGCAGGAAGTGCACGACATCAGTATCGCGCTCGGCGTAGACCCGGCGAACAACGACATCGAAAACCTGCGCTATCACAAGGTCTGTATCCTGGCCGACGCGGATTCCGACGGAGCGCATATTGCGACCCTGCTCTGCGCTCTTTTCCTCAAGCATTTTCGCGAGCTCGTGCTTGCAGGGCATGTCTATGTCGCCATGCCACCGCTGTATCGCATCGATGTAGGCAAGGAGGTCTTCTATGCGCTCGACGACGGCGAACGCAAGGGCATACTCGACCGCATCGCAGCGGAAAACATCAAAGGCAAGGTGGCCGTGACCCGCTTCAAGGGACTGGGCGAGATGAGCCCGCCGCAATTGCGCGAAACGACGATGAATCGGGATACCCGGCGTCTCGTACAACTTACGATCAGCGCCAAAGACAAAACAGATCAGCTTATGGACATGCTTCTGGCCAAGAAGCGCTCCGCGGACCGGCGGAGCTGGCTCGAAATAAACGGCAATCTGGCCGAAGTCTGACAATCAGCGAGAGTTACGATGCAAAACCAACTGAACCTGGACGGCGTCGAACAAATTCCTTTAAAGGAGTTCACGGAGAAAGCGTATCTCGACTACTCCATGTACGTCATTCTCGACCGCGCGCTGCCGCAGATCGGCGACGGTCTGAAGCCGGTACAGCGCCGCATTGTTTATGCGATGAGCGAACTCGGATTGTCGGCAGGACAAAAACCCAAGAAGTCTGCGAGGACAGTTGGCGATGTCATCGGCAAATATCATCCGCACGGCGACTCGGCCTGTTACGAAGCGATGGTGCTGATGGCCCAGGACTTCTCGTATCGCTACGCCATTATCGATGGCCACGGCAACTGGGGCTCGACGGATGATCCGAAGTCATTCGCCGCCATGCGATACACCGAATCGCGTCTTATGCCTTATGCCAGGAGTCTGCTGGTCGAACTCGGCGATGGCACCGTCGACTGGGTGCCGAATTTCGACGGCACGATGGAAGAACCGGTCGTATTGCCAGCCCGGCTGCCAAACTTGTTGCTCAACGGTACGACCGGTATCGCCGTCGGTCTGTCCACGGATATTCCGCCACACAATCTGCGTGAAGTTGCGAGTGCTGTCATCCACCTGATCGACAATCCGAAGGCGACGATCGCGCAGTTGATGAAACACATCAAAGGCCCGGACTTTCCAACTGGCGGCGAGCTCATTTCACCGCGTAGCGAGATCAAACAGATCTATCACAAGGGAAACGGCACGCTGCGGCTGCGTGCCTCGTACAAGAAAGAAAACGGTGACATCGTGATTACAGCGCTGCCATACCAGATCCCGGGCAGCAAGGTTCTCGAACAGATTGCCATGCAGATGCGCAACAAGAAGCTGCCGCTCGTGGAGGACCTTCGTGATGAATCGGATCACGAAGAACCGATCCGTCTTGTTATTACGCCGAAATCGTCAAAGGTCGATGTCGATGAACTGATGTCGCACCTGTTTTCGACCACATCGCTGGAACGCACTTGCCGCGTCAACATGAACATCGTTGCCCTCGATGGCCGGCCAAAGAATTTCAGTCTGGTTGCATTGTTAAGCGAATGGATCAAATTCCGCAAAGACACCGTCAAGCGGCGACTCCGGCACCGGTTGCAGATCGTCACAGATCGCCTGCACATTCTTGACGGTCTGCTGATCGCCTATCTCGACATCGACAAGGTCATCGCGATCATTCGCACGGAAGACAAGCCGAAGCCGGCGCTGATGAAACGCTTCAAGCTGTCGGATATTCAGGCTGAAGCGATCCTCAATCTTCGCTTGCGCAATCTCGCGAAGCTCGAGGAAATGAAGATTCGGGGCGAGCAGGAAGAGCTTGATGAAGAGCGCGATGGGCTCGACCAGACCCTGAAGAGCGCGTCACGACTGAAGACTTTGATCAAAAACGAAATTATTGAAGACGCCGAAGCCTATGGGGATGAGCGACGAACGAAGCTCGTCGAACGTGAAGCAGCTCAGGCCCTCGACGAGACCCAGCTGGTCGCCAATGAGCCCGTTACGGTTGTGTTGTCGCAGCGGGGATGGGCCCGGGCTGCAAAAGGACATGAGATCGATTCGCTGGCACTGAGTTACAAGTCAGGCGACAGTTTCCTGGCCGCAGCACAGGGCAGGAGCAACCAGCTGGCGATGTTCATCGACAGCACAGGGCGTGTCTACAGTGTTATCGCCCATACGCTGCCATCGGCGCGAGGGCAGGGCGAGCCTCTCTCCGGCCGATTCAAGCCACCTGATGGTGCCGAGTTCTGCGGCACGATGATTGGCGACCCCGATTCAAAGTATTTGTTGGCCAGCGACGCGGGCTACGGCTTTATTGCGACGCTGAGTGATCTCGTATCGCGAAACAAGGCCGGAAAATCCATCTTGAGGGTGCCGCCGGGCGGTAGAGCGGTGGTGCCTGCGCCGGTACCGGCCGACTGTGAATGCCTGATCGCGGCAGTGACTTCGATTGGCAAGCTACTCGTGTTCGAGGCGGAAGAACTGCCGGAACTCGGCAAAGGCAAGGGCAACAAGATCATCGGCATACCGACCAAGGTATACAAAGAGGGCGCAGAAAAACTGGTGGCCGTGGCCGTGATTCCCGAAGAAGGCAATCTGCAGGTTCTTAGTGGCGCTCGCCGCATGACGATCAGGTGGGACGACCTGGACGACTACTATTATGAACGCGGCAGACGCGGCAATCTGTTGCCGCAGGGCTGGCGCAAGGTAGAACGTCTGGCTGCCGAACAAGAAAGCCAATCCTGACTAGCGGTCCAACGACGTTTCTATTGCCATTTGTAGCTCAGGAGGCTTTTTTCTTCTTCTTGGTGTCGATCCTGCCGGATTCGACCAACATGTCGACCGTCACATCATCATCGTTGGCAGGCATCACGACAGTGACATCAAAGTCCGATGTCGACATCTCCGTGGTCGGCCCTTCCTGGATGGACGTGCTGTCAAGATCGCTGATGTCGTCGTTTCGAGCCGGCGTATTTTTCGGCAGCTCGGCCGTAATTTCACCGCTGTCGTCGGTGTCCATACGCGTGGCCAACTCTTCGGCCGCTCTGGCGATTTCTTCGTTTAGCGCCTGGGTCGCCGTAAACTCCTCTTCGTAATCCTGCTCGAGAATCTTGTAATCGGCTTCCTGGTGCACCGTAGGATCTTCGGATTCGGTGGTATTGTCGATCTCGACCAGAACGGCTTGCAAGTCCTTCGTTGTGGAATCCATCTCACCCAAATTCTGCTTCGTCGCGTCGACAATCATCGACAGGTCATACTGGCTGTCGTCGTCACTTGGCGTTATTTCGCTGTCGAGGATGGAATTTTTGTCTGCACGCTCGGGCGGCGGGATAATATCAGTTTCCGAAGAGTCCTCCTCTTCGGCCGACTCCGGCAGCACCATGTCCAGTTCGTCTTCGAAGTCGGTTGATGCCGAGAAGCCGAAATCCTGTGCAACATCGATATCCGACCCTTCCTGCAGTCCCGTGCCGTCGTCAAAATCAGCATCGAGCGTGATCGATGACGAATGCGGTGATGCAACCGGCACCTCAAAGTCAACGTCGGTGATGTCGATGGCTTTGGCTTGCTGCACAGGATCGGTCTTGCGGCGGTTAGGCTGCGGCTCAAGCGGCGTGGCAATGGACATGGAGCCAAATCGTTGCCTGAACTTCTGACCGAACAGCAGGAGACCGAGAATCAGCGCAAGTCCGGTGCCACCAAGCCACATCAACCATGACCAGGAACCGCTGGTGCTACCAATGGAAGCACCGTCCCCGCTGGTTTCGCCAGCGGCGATCGGCTGAACCACTCTCGGATCCGTGAATTCTGTGTCGGGAAACATCATGGAACCTGTGATATCGCCGTCGGCCGGAGCCCCTATCGGAGACACGAACGGGCTGTCGTCACCGAAAACAATGTCTCCGGGCCGCAGGTTCGCAAATTCAGAAATGCCTGTGTCGGGTTCCGAGACTGAAAGCACTTCGGTCTCGGGCGCGTCTGATACAGTTGCTGCAGGTCCTTCATCCGGTACAAAAAATATCTCTTCTGTCTCGAGTGCGGCCGGCGCCTCATAACCTGTATAAGCTTGCGCATAGCCGGGCTCACTTGGCGCCGGCATAACAGCTTCGGCAACCATCGGTTCCGATGCCGCAACAGACAGGTCCGGTATCTCGAGCCAGCTACCGGCTTTCAGCCAATTTCGATCGCCGTTGACAAACGCGTCCGGGTTTGCGGCAAATATCCGGTCGACGGCCGGCCATAGTGCGATCGAACGATCGGGTATGCGCTCGGCAATATTCCCCAGTGAATCTCCGGATTTCACCAGGTAGCGGCTGTTTTCGGAAATTGGCGAGCGATCCGTATTTCTGCTTCGCTTGATCCGTGCTTGTGGTTTCGATACCTCGGCCGCGGCCGTGGAAGTTACCGCGACGGAACGCGAAGCAGTTGAAGACTCCACCACTACAGACGCATCTGCCACGGGCGCTTCTGCGATGGGCTGTGCGGGGTCTATCATCAACGTGAATTGACGCGTGAGGTGTGCCGTATAGGGACAGTCGACTGCAACCTGCATGGTCAATAATGGTTCCCGAATAACACGATTGCCCGCCAGGAGAATCGTTCCATCGGCAATACTGATCGTTGCCTTGCTGACAGAGGGCAGGCCATTGGCCGCAAGACCGGGCCGCAGATAGACGCAATAGTCATAAAGCGCTTCATGCGGGTTCAACGCGTATGCAATGCTCGCGCGTAACGGCTGTCCCAGCGTCGAGTTGACTTTCAATTCGCCGAGTTCGAGAGCCGAAGCCGAAACAGCCATCATGCTGCATGCACCGCCAACGGCCATTATTGCAGGCAACAGCTGCTTGCGGCCGTTTCTGTATTTGCCGGTGGTCCTGTTCTTTTTGTTATTTCCTTTTGATGCTTTCACAAGTTCATACCCCGGTACTGGTATTGCCCCAATCGGCAGTTTCGACCGTCCGGTCCATATCAATCACCGAGTAAGCGGCAAAATCCCGGACTAGCAAAGAGATATGGCAGATTAGAGCGACCCGAAAAAGCTGTAAACATACCTATCCTATGTTTCGGGAATTTACTGCCCATGCAGGTGTTCTTGACGGCAAAAGTGTGACGCAAGTCACGTTTTCCTGCCGGTCAATTTAAGGACCGTCCGCGATTTGGCGGAGTTAACCGGTCTTGGCCGGGCCGAGCTCGGGCTCCTGTAGCACGACCTCCGGCTCGTGGACATAGTGTCCCTGCATGAAGTGCACGCCGAGCTGGAACAGTACGGCCATTGCGTTTGCGTTTTCGACGCGCTCGGCAATGGTTTCTATGTTTCTCTGGGCCGCGGCGGCCGCCACTTTCTGGACACTGTCTTGCATCTTCGTGTCTGTGGTCAGCGTGTGCATGAGCTCGCCGTCGATCTTGATGTAGTTCGGTTTCAGAATGTCGAGAATCTGGAACCGGTCCTTGTCGATACCATAGTGCTCGAGTGCAAATCGCACGCCGAGCTCGCGCAGTTGCTCGACTACTTTCTTGGTCTGTTTGATGTGTTTCGCTGCTTCTCGCTCGGGGATCTGCAGGCAGAGTCGGCCGGGATCCATCTGGCGGTTTTCGAGCTCCTTGGCCATCCATGGAATCAGTGATGATTCCTGCGCCGAATGCCTGGATAGCCGCACAAAGACCTGTGTCGCGGCACCGTCATGACAATAGTTCATCGACGCTGAAATAATCCAGCGGTCGATGTTCTGCATCAGGTTGTTTCGTTCGGCGGCCGGTAGAAATTCGGACGGCAGAATCGCGCTGCCTTGCTCGTCGATCATGCGCACGAGCATGTCGTACATTCCAGCCGACTCGCTGCGCAGGCCTGCGATGGGCAACTGGGCAAGGCGAAACCGGTTTTCCATGAGGGCGGCCTTGATGCGCTTGATCCAGATCGCATCGTATTTCCTGAGTCGAGTGCTCTCGTCGGTGGACTCACTCAGGCACACCGAATTGCCGCCACTCTGTTTGCCTTTGTCGTGTGCATTCGCGACCGCGGAGATCAACTCTTCGAAGCTGGAATAGACGCCGCTGACTGCACAGACCCCGACCGTGCAGGTCAATGTCGCGGTCTGATCGCCAACCTTGAATTCATATTTTTCGATGTGATCACAGAGCTGCTGCGCCCAGACCTCGGCGTCACGCTCATTGCCACGTTCGAGCAGGGCCATAATGACGGTCCCTTCGAATCGCCCCGCAACATCGCGTGGATGCAGGCGCTTCCGGACCTCCTCGGCGAACTGCGCCAGAACCTCTTCGGTATTCAGGATCCCAACATCGCTGCGGACCTCGGAAAAATCGTCGGGCTTGATGTAGGTGAGCAAATGCAATCCGGACTTCGGACTGTTTTTGAGACGTTTCTGAATACGCTCCAGAAATTGTGCCCGGTGAAACAACAAAGTTGTCGGGTCGCGCTGGAGGGCGTCGTGGACCAGTTTGGTTGGCTCCTCCGGCTTTTTCTCCGGGGGGGCAATGCGGATCTGCACGTATGAGCCGTCATCAAACTCGACGAATTGAAAGGCGAGTTCGAGCGTATCAGCATCGGTCCGCCCGAGGCTGGATTTCGCGACCAGTTTTTCACCTGGTTGCCACTTCCCCTTCTCGGTGGCAACGATGGCACCCTTTACTGCGGCCTGACTTTCCGCTCTAAAGTAATCCATGATCGTCAGGCCAACGACCTCATTCTTGTTGGCCGATTTAAATAATTTCAGCCAGGCTGCATTCACTTCCGTAATTATGCCTTCCTGAACATTCGCAATCGCACTCGCAGATCCCTGCATGTAGTTGTCTAACTGACGCCGGTACTCTGTTGCAGAGTTGAGGGTCGAGTTGAGCGCGCGCTCGACACGGAAGGCACGGAGTTCCCGCGCCACAACCGCCTGAAGTCTGCCCTTTCTCTCGACTGAAACGAGATCGCAGGCCCCGGCCTGCATCGCTTCCTGAATGCCGGCCTCGTCAACGGTTTCCTTGACTGCAATAACCGGTACTTCAGGCTGGTAGGCGTCTTTGTGTTTGATTACCTGTCGAATTGCGTCCGGGTAACCTTCGCTGTTGAGAATGATCAGGTCGATGCGTTCGGCGCACAGCGTCTCGTCGAATTTCCCCGGACTCGAGATCCAATGGCAGTGCGCGACGTGCCCTGCATCGCGCAGAGTACTGTTTACTCGCTCGACGTCGTCCTGATTTTCAGTCAGGACGGCAATCGATATGGCTTGTCGCTGGTTCAAATGACCGTCTCTATGTTGCGTCCCTGGTACCAATTTGCCCGTGGCAGCGAAGACGCGCCGATATCATGTACAGGGCAGATGAGTCTAACCAAGACACCCAGACTAGTCCCGGCCGCGACCCCAAAACCGTGACGGGTATCAAATTATCGCAACAAATGCAGGGCTCGTCCTGCATTCGGGGCGTTTGTCCAGTGGCAATATCGATACTTCGGCCAACATAAGCTGTTGTTTCGTGGGGGACTTGCAGCAGGTATAGTGGCCACTGACGTAGTGGGCATTGACGATTACGTGCCCCAAAGTCAGCGGCAAACCAACACAAAGACAATGGCCAATTACAGCACTAACGAATTTCGATCCGGGCTCCGGATCATCATCGATGGCGATCCCTGTGTCATTGTGGAGAACGAATTCGTCAAACCCGGCAAGGGGCAGGCGTTTAATCGCGTCAGGATTCGCAACCTGAAGACCGGAAAGATCGTCGACAGGACATTCAAGTCTGGTGAGAGCGTCGAAGCAGCCGATGTTGTGGAAACGGAAATGCAATTCCTGTATGCCGATGGCGAGTACTGGCACTTCATGCTGCTCGACACATACGAGCAGTTTGTCGCCGATGAAAAGTCTGTTGTCGATGCAAAAAAATGGTTGACTGACCAGGGTTTATGTCAAGTTACGCTCTGGAATAACAGGCCGCTGCTCGTCGAGGCGCCCAACTTCGTCGAGCTCGAGATTACCGAAACTGACCCCGGTGTGAGGGGAGACACTGCGAGTGGCGGCGTCAAGCCGGCGACACTCACAACTGGTGCGGTTGTTCGTGTACCTTTATTTGTGGAGCAGGGCGAGGTAATTAAAGTTGATACACGCTCCGGAGAATATGTCTCGCGTGTCAAATAAATTCAAAGCCGCCGTTCTTGCGCTTGAGACTCTTAATGAACAATTCACACAGTGATTCCACGCCCTCCTGATCGTGGCTGCTGAAGCGCGCTAATCGCGGACTGTCTATATCGAGCACGCCTAACAGTCGGCCGTCTGAGATCAGTGGTACGACAATCTCTGATCTCGATGCAAGATCGCAAACAATGTGTCCGTCGAAGTCATGCACATCAGACACCCTTAAGGTCATCATTTGCTCGGCGGCGGCTCCGCAGACGCCTCGTCCCATCGGAATGCGGACACAAGCTGGTTTGCCCTGAAACGGACCAAGCACGAGTTCGTTGTCACGCAACACGTAGATGCCCAGCCAGTTAATATCGGGCAGGGCGTCGAAGGCGAGCGCGACAAAAAGTGCCGCATTCGCCAGTGCATCCGATTCATCTTTTAACAGGGCATCGAGTTGCGCGCCCAGCAAGCTGTAATCAACAGATTGATCGTCAGTCATTTTCGTTCCGCCCCTCGAAAGCAAAACTTAACGCCTGCCGGATATCGCCGGTGCCTTCATTCAACATGTGCACGCGGTCGAACCCTACCGAAACACCCGCACAAGCCGGCAGCCCGGACGCCAACGCCGCGATAAACGCCCTGTCAATCGGCCGCTGCGGTCTTCCGGCCAGTTTACGGGCGCTCTGATCGGCCTCGAATCGACTGCTTTGTTCTTTGGCATCAACGAGTTCCACGTAACCATTGGCAAGCTCAAGGTCGCCGGCAAAGACTTCAAACCTGTCGGCAACGGATGCATCGTCGGGGCAGATCCGTGAGAGCGCAGCCTGGCTGGCAGGATAGTGGCACAGTGCCGTGAGCCTGTCTGTTGGAAATTTGCGTGAGATTTTTTCGGCAAGAATCAGATCGAGCCAGTCATCGCGCCTGTCTCCGAGTGACTGTTTGAGTTGATCGTCCGCGGCCGCTGCTGCCGCCAGGGTCTCGATGTCGGCTGTCGACGAATCGATGCCGGCAAACTCGGCAAACGCCTCCGCATGACTCAGCAGCATGGGTGCCTTGTTAAGACGTTTCGCATCGACAAGGGTCGTGATGAATTCAAGTGTGTCCTGCATGATGTCGTTCAGGCCGAAGTCCAGTCGATACCATTCGACCATCGTGAATTCGGGCTGATGGTAACGGCCTGCTTCAGCGTCCCGGAACACTTTGCAGATTTCGTAGATGTCGGGATAGCCCGCGCTGAGGAGTCGCTTCATGCAATACTCAGGTGATGTCTGCAGAAACCAGGACTTATCGGGATCTAATTGCAGCGTGACTTCAATACTTTCGATGTGCGGGTCGCTGACCGCAAAACGGGACAGTATCGGTGTGTCAACTTCAAGAATATTCCTTTCTTCAAAAAAGGCCCTGGCACGTTTCAACATAGCAGCCCGGCTTGAAGCGGATGCAACACTTGATAATGGTTGCCAGGTTGGCTGTGTGGTCATCACTAGTCGTCCAACAAATCTTTTTATTTCAGTATTCGTCCCAGCGATTCGCCCATCCTGAGTGCTTCTCCTGATTCCAGTCCGGACCTCCAGTCGCAAACGCCGGGCGGCAACAGCAAGATGATCGTCGAGCCCATGTTGAACCAGCCAAGCAGATCGCCTTTGTTAACTGTTTTCGGTTGAGACGATGATCGCAAGTCGATGTTTTCAACCACGTGTCCCTTGCGTGGCCTTATTTCCCCGGTCCATGGCGTCGTAATGCTGCCGACATTCAACGCGCCAACGAAGATCAGGACCATGGGGCCGGCGGACGTCCGGAAGTGGCAAATGAGTCGCTCGTTTCGCGTGAAGAGCCCGCGAAGGAATGACACCGTTGTCTGGTTGACACTGAAAAGCGATCCCGGGACAAAATGTACGGCGACAAGCTCACCTGCAAGCGGCGCATGTACGCGGTGATAGTTAAAAGGCGCCAGGTAAATAGTCGCGAACGAACCGTCATAGTAGTGTTGCGCCTCATCGAGGTCTGTTGCCAGCAATTCTTCAAGGCTGTAGTCATGTCCCTTTGCCTGCAACACCGCATTCCTCTCGATGCTCCCTGCCGCACTGATAATTCCGTCTGCGGGAGACACGATTGACGAATCCGATGAATCGACCGGGCGCGCACCGTCCGCCAGTTCCCGAGTGAAGAAATCGTTGAAGCTTATGAAACCGTCCGGCACGGATTTCTTCACTTCATCCAGGTCGACCTCGTAGAACTTTACGAAACTGCGAATCAGGAAGTCCTTGATCAACCGTACTCGTATGCGCGCGAGGCGATAGACTATTGCCGTGATCAGACGCTTCGGCATCATGCGCTGAAAAAGCAAGAACAGTTGTGCGATAAAAACGGCCATTATGATCCCTGGTAGTCCAACAAGCCTATATTCTGGTTTTAAGTTGCGTGTTTACGATGAGTATGCCGCCGGCGTTGTACTCGAATTGTAGCGTCACCGATTGGCCCGGAGCTAACTCGTTTACCGGTTCGATCAGCATGAGGTGTTTGCCACCCGAGACGAATCGCGTGCTGGTTCCTGCATCCAGTGTCAATGAGTCCAGCCGGCGCATCCGGATTACGTCGTCAACGGTCATGCTTTCATGAATTTCAACTTTCGCGAATTCCGGACTGGATACCTGCTGGATGGTTAGCGCCTCCTGACTATGGTTGTGAAGCGTCAGGTAGGCGGCGGAGACTTCGCTGCCCGGAAGCGGGCCAAAGGCAACGACACCCGTCGCGGTCAGGGGTGGCCCGGATTCGCCGCAGCCTGCGATTAGTACCGCCAGATACAATACGAGGAGAATCGGCCTGCGAAAAATCAAAGTCACTTCGATTCCAGGATCAGCGGCAAGTCATGCAAGAGCTTTTTAACGCTCTGCGGTGCGCTGAACAAGGCATGAAACTCGGCGGACGGGTTGATTACCAGCACAGCGGCAGAGTGATCGACGTTGTAGCCGCCGTCATCGGCAGGGGACTTTGCGAAAAAGATGCCGAGCCGCTTGGTCAGTTTCTGCAACTCACTCAAGTCACCCGTCAGCCCGATGATGTCTTGGCCGAAGTAAGAAACATAGGATTTCAGGACTTCGGCGTCGTCTCTTTCCGGATCGACACTTATCAATATGATTCCAGGTAAAGTCGCTGCGGCTCGGCCCTGGGCAGCCAATTTTTCCCTCGCAACAGCCAAACTTTGCATGGTCGCGGGACAAACGTCGGGGCAGTGGGTGAAGCCGAAAAAGAGCAGACTCCAGCTGCCTTTCAGTGATTCTCGTGTAAACGTGCTGCCGTTGTGGTCAATTAGCGTAAAATCCGGCAAAACCATCGGTGATGGAAGAACTGTTGCGTATTCCGGCCGTGCGACCGGCCCCGTATACGCGCGCATGAAAAACCATCCGCCGCCGATCAAGGCAATGGCAATCAGGACGAACGCGAAATTGATTCTTGGATGGCTCATATGCCGTGCATTCTAACCTCTGTTGGCGCTGGCCGACCGCCATGGATGGCGGGAGTGCAGGTGTTGCAGGAGCATTCACCCGCCTGACGGGCGATGGCTTTTCGATGCACCAGAATTTCAACAATAAGCCCCCGCAAACTGTCGCGGATTTCATCCGCCAGACGGCGACTGCCTTCGAAAATGCCGGGCTAAGCTATGGACACGGCACCGACAACGCGCTCGACGAAGCGGCCTATCTGGTATTTGCGAGGCTCGGCCTCGACCACGAACGGGCCGAGCAACACTACGCCCGGGAAATAGATAAAAAAGAATCGGTACTGCTTGCGCTACTGGTTGAAAAACGCATCCGCGAGCGAGTGCCGGTGGCTTACCTGGTGAGGCAGGCCTGGTTCGCGGGCCTCGAGTTCTATGTCGATGAACGGGTTGTGATTCCGCGTTCTCCGCTAGCCGAAATCATCCTGAATCGCTTCGAGCCCTGGGTGGATCCGGACAACGTCCGCCGCGCCGCCGACCTCGGCACCGGCAGCGGGTGCATCGCCATCGCGATGGCGATTGCTTTTCCCAATGCCGTAATTGACGCGGTGGACATCTCGCAAGACGCCTTGGGTGTAGCCGCGATCAATGTCGATCGTCACGCCCTGAAAAGACGCATCCGGCTGATTCAATCCGGATTTTTCAACAATCTGGAGCATGTACGCTACAACCTGATCGTCAGTAATCCGCCCTATGTCGATCGGCATGACATGAACGATCTGCCGCCCGAATTCCGACACGAGCCGGCAGATGGGTTGGCTGCCGGTGATGATGGTCTGGATTCGGTCATAACGATCCTGCATGATGCGTCACGTTTCCTCGCTGAAGACGGAATACTTGTTGTCGAAGTGGGCAACAGTCAGGCGGCGCTCGAGCAACGGTTTCCGGAGATCGCATTCGTCTGGCTTGAATTTGAACATGGGGGCAGCGGCGTATTCCTGCTGACCCGAGACGAGATTGATCGCCATCAGGATGTCATAGACAGGGCAGCATCCGAGCGGGTTTAGAAGAATGTCGGGCAACAGTTTTGGAAAAATCTTCACGGTCACGACCTATGGTGAGAGCCACGGCCGTGCGCTTGGCTGCATAATTGATGGCTGCCCGCCGGGCATGCCACTCGATGAATCGGACATCCAGGCCGATCTCGAACGCCGCAGGCCGGGGAAGTCACGGCACACCACCCAGCGCAAGGAACCCTGATCAGGTGCAGATCCTTTCCGGCGTCTTCGAAGGACAGACAACGGGAACGCCGATTGGTCTGCTCATCGAAAACAAGGACCAGCGCTCGAAGGACTACAGCGACATCAAGGACAAGTTCCGTCCGGGCCACGCGGACTATACCTATCAGCAGAAATACGGCATCCGCGACTATCGGGGTGGCGGCCGCTCATCGGCCCGCGAAACGACCATGCGAGTGGCCGCCGGAGCGATTGCCCGGAAGTACCTGCGGCAACGGCTCGGGATCGAGATCAAGGGCTACGTCTCGCAGCTCGGACCGATCAGGCTCGAGGCCAAAGACCTGACGGCTGTCGATGAGAATCCGTTTTTCTGCGCCGATCCGGAAAAAATTCCAGAGCTCGAGAAGTTCATGGACGAATTGCGCGAGGAGGGTGATTCGATAGGCGCCAGGATCAGCGTGCTGGCGACGAATATTCCGCCTGGACTTGGAGAGCCCGTGTTCGACAAGCTCGAAGCGGACATTGCACATGGCTTGATGAGCATTAATGCAGTAAAAGGCGTCGAACTTGGCGCCGGTTTCGCCGCCGTGAATCAACGCGGCAGTCAGCATCGCGACGAGATGTCGGCGGACGGCTTTAATAAGAATGATGCCGGCGGCACGCTGGGTGGCATCTCATCCGGCCAGGACCTGCTGGCCAGCATCGCGCTTAAGCCGACCTCGAGTATTTCCATTCCCGGTGCCACCGTCGATAAAAAGGGCAAAGCCACTGAGATCGTAACAACGGGCAGGCATGACCCCTGCGTAGGTCTGCGGGCGACACCGATTGCCGAGGCGATGATCGCGTTGGTGTTGATGGACCACTATCTCAGGCATCGCGCACAAAACGCGGATGTCGAATCGGGTACGCCGGTAATTACGCGAAAAACCAGGTAGCTGGTCATATGCGCGTGCCGTTCACAGATTAGAGCCAGGCTGAGAGGACAATCGAACCTACATGGCGAAGTCATTTGATATTGCAGTTGTCGGCGCGACCGGTATGGTCGGCGAAAGCACGCTGGAGATATTGTCCGAGCGAAAATTTCCGGTCGGCACCGTGCATGCACTGGCCAGCGAACAGTCAGTCGGCACAGATGTTAATTTCGGTAACCGGAGCCTGGGTGTCGAAAACCTGGCGGAATTTGATTTTTCGCAGGTGCAAATCGGATTTTTCTCTGCCGGCGCATCTGTGTCGGATGAGTACGCGCCCAAAGCAGCGGCATGCGGTTGCGTTGTCATCGATAACACATCCCGCTTTCGTTACGAAGATAATATTCCGTTGGTCGTTCCTGAAGTAAATCCGCAGAGGATTGCCGATTACAAAGCAACGGGCATCATTGCAAATCCGAATTGCTCGACGATTCAAATGGTCGTTGCGCTAAAACCGATTTATGACGCAGTAGGCATCAAGCGAATCAATGTCTCGACCTATCAGGCGGTGTCGGGTGCCGGCAAAAGTGCTGTCGAAGAACTGGTGCGCCAGACCACGGCTCTTCTAAACGGCCGTCCGCTTGAAATCGAAGGCGACGCAAAGCAGATTGCGTTTAATGCAGTACCGCATATCGATCAATTCCAGGATAATCGCTACACCAGGGAAGAAATGAAAATAGTTTGGGAAACGCAAAAGATTCTCGGTGACAAAAAAATCGCCATCAATCCGACGGCAGTACGTATTCCGGCATTCTTCGGACACTCGGAAGCCGTCCACATCGAGACGGAACGCAAGATTTCGGCCGAGGAAGTCTGCGCACTGATGCGAGATGCCCCCGGCGTAGAGCTCGTGGACGGCACGGAGACCGGCGCCTACCCGACAGCCGTCACGGAAAGCGCCGGAAACGATCTGGTATATGTCGGACGAGTCCGCGAAGATATCAGTCATCCGCGGGGAATTAACCTCTGGGTGGTGTCCGATAACATACGTAAAGGCGCTGCTCTAAATAGCGTCCAAATAGCTGAAATATTGGCGAAAAACTATTTATAAGCTATAGTTCCCCCCATACCTGACCGGCGTATTCTGCCAGCCAGAGGCAAGGTTGTGGCCAATCACATCGTGCAGGTAGCTGGGAGCTGGAGAAAAACACTATGTCGCGAAATCTGACCCGTGTATGGCCACTGCTTGTCTTGGCATTGGCAGGCGAGGTCTGGGCACTGGGCCTTGGAGATATACGGCTAAGTTCTGCCCTGAATGAGCCTCTGAGGGCGGAAATCGAATTACTGTCGGTGATGCCCGAGGAACTGGGCAACCTCGACATAGTGCTTGCCTCATCCGATACTTTCCAAAGATATGGGCTCGATCGCCCGTTATTTCTGCAGCAAATTGTTTTTAAGGTCGTCCCGAGCGGCGGTGTCGAAGGCAATGTCGTCACGGTAACGTCGCTGGAGCCGGTTACAGAACCCTTCATTACATTCCTGGTAGAAGCAACATGGTCGCGCGGCCGTTTGCTGCGCGAATACACGATGTTGCTCGATCCGCCAACTTTTGCACCGCCGTCGGATGCCAGGTCGACAACGGCCGTTGCCGCTCCGCGGCAATCGACTCAAGCTGACAGCGGCAGAATCGAGCGCCCGTCGAGTTCGCAAACTGCGCCACCACCTTTGGGTCCCGGCCCGTCGGGCTTGGCGCCGCCATCGTCGGCATCGTTCGATACGACCGGGGGCGGTGATTACTACGTGCAACGCGGCGCCACGTTGTGGGGCATTACACAACGCGTGAGACCCGACAGCCGGCTAACGATGAACCAGACAATGCTGGCAATCTTCGAAGCGAACCCCGAAGCGTTCGCCGGCAATATCAACATTATGAAGGCTGGTGCCAGTCTCAGAATTCCGAGCGCCGACGAAATTTTCAGGATTAATCGCAGCAGTGCCCTCAGCGAAGTGCGGCGGCAAAATACAGCGTGGGGCGGCGTAACGCCTGACGCCGGCACTCAGCCGAGCCTGGTGCTCGTGCCGCCCGACGATGAGCAGACCGGTTACGATGGTGGCGTGCGTCCACCGGCAGCCGGTGCCGGTGATGCTGCGACAGCTGAACGTATCCGGCAACTGGAACAACAGATCGAGGATCAGGATTCGTTAATTGAAATCCGTGACGATGAACTCGCAGCGCTCCGAGACGAATTGGCTCGCCTGCGAGGTCAGGAAATATCCGAGCCGGATGCGGTAGCGGATGACGTAGACGCAACATTTGTTGACGACGACGCGATGATCGATACCGCGCTCGAGCCGATGGCCGATGACGATGCCATCATGGCGGGCGACGACGTCGAAGATATTGGCGTTGAGGATGCCGACGCCGTAGATGATACGGAACCGGAAGCCGCGACGACGACGGCACCGCCGCGGGTAGTGAGCACACCGTCGCGAGACGAGCCGGGTATCGTCGAACAGGTCATTGAAGCGCTGTCCGGATTCTGGGGAATCCTGATTGGCGGTCTCTTTATCGTCCTCGGGCTGTTGGTCTGGTTTGCACGACGGGCCGCTCGCAGTGACGATGAAGAATCGACCGGTGTGTGGGATGCACTCGATGCCGACGACCTCGATGGCGAATCACTGGCATCGACGGAGAGGCTGCGCGCGCTCGCCCGCGAGGACGATACCGCGATTATCGTAGTAGAACAGGAAACCACGCCGGCCCGGGACGAACGCGAAGAGGCATCGACGGCCGAGACCATCGAGGCGCGCTCACCGCCAGAGGAGCCGGCCGCAGCGCCGGAACCGTTGGAGACTGCCGCCGCGCCGGAACCGTTTGAGACCGCCGCAGAGGCGGACCCGTTCGAGATGGCCGCCGCGCCGGAACCGTTGGAGACCCCGGTTGAACCTGTTTCGCTTGATGACTCCTTCAGTAGCGAGACCGCGATAAACCTGGATCAGTCCGATCCGGTGGCCGAAGCCGATTTCCACATGGCGTACGGCCTGTACGACCAGGCGGCCGATCTGATTAATGGTGCGCTCGCTCTCGAGCCCGATCGCGAGGATCTCCTCAGCAAACTTTGCGAAATTTACTTTGTCTGGGGTAACCGGGATGCGTTTGTCGATGCCGCGAGCCGTTTACGCACGGTCCTGGCTGGCGCTGCCAGTGCCGAGTGGGACAAGGTCATCATTATGGGTCAGCAGATTGCCTCTGACCACGAGATGTTTGCCGGCGCTGTCGCTGGCATGGCCGCGACACGCTCAGTTGACCTTTCGTTGGATGGGGCGCTGGACGAGGGAGGTGACCTCGATATGGATTTCGCGGCCGGTGGGGACGACGCTGCCGCTGATGTCATCGATCTGGGCGCGGGCGCCGGCGACGAGGGCGTCGATCCGCTCCGCGACACCATGGGAATATCAGCTGCGCTGGACGCGGACACGATAGAGTCCGGGCCTGAAGAGACGGCGCAGATGCCAGGGGTCGCAGGGGACGAAGAGTCGGATTCCACTGCTGAAATGCCAACGGCAGAAACGGACCTTGGCGATGGCACGGCGGAGATGCCGACCGCTGAAACAGACCTCGGCGATGGCACGGCGGAGATGCCGACTGCAGAAACGGACCTTGGCGATGGCACGGCGGAGATGCCGACTGCTGAAACGGCGCTCGATGATACGGACGTCACAGCCGAAACGCCGCTCGATGATCTGGAGGCCACTGCTGAAACGCCGCTCGACGATGCGGCCATCACAGCTGAAACGCCGACCATCGAACAACAATTCCAGACGATCGAAGAGACGGGCGAGTTACCGTCGCTCGCAAGCGATGAAGAAACCAAAGTCGCTTCACTTGACGAAGAAGCAAAGCCGGTTGATGCGACGGCTGAAAGTGATCTCGATGACCTCGGATTGGATCTGGAGGGTATACCCGAGGCGACTTTTGCGTCCGATATGGATGACACGACTGAACATGAAGCCCTTACGATGACAGGAAGGAATGAGGAACTGGATGTTGATGAGGAATCCGGCACGGGTACCTACCGTGGCCCGGAGATCGACACCAGCCTGCTCGACGCCACCGGTCAGACTCAGATCCTGAGCGAGGATTTTACTGTCGACACCGCAGCCGATATCGACGATGTTATTTCCGACCAGGAGAAAACATTTGTGGCGGCGGGGCTCGATGACGACGACGCGATAGATAGCCCGAGCAGTGATGCCGAGACCTTGCTTGCGCCGCTGGATGATGACTCGGACGCATCAACGGTTTTGGTGGACATGGAAGGCGACTTCGACTTTGCCAAGACCGAGTCCCTGCCGAAGGACGCGTTCACAGCCCTGGACGAGGATCTCGGCGACCTGACGGGCGCATTCGGCATCGTCGAAGGTGGCGATACCGTCGATCAGCCGCGAGACGACGAAACGATCGACCAACCGGGGCCCGGGCCTTCCGATGCAGAGGATGATGCACGCACGATGACGGAGGTTGGCACGAAACTCGATCTCGCGCGCGCTTACGTCGATATGGGCGATCCGGATGGTGCCCGCAGCATACTGGAAGAAGTGCTCAGCGAAGGCGATGATAGCCAGAAGCAACAGGCACAACAGTTGCTTGATGCGCTACCCTGGATAAGTAAAAGCGTCTCCCAATAAAATCATTGCCGCGTCGCCTGTCGGCTCGTCGTCCTGAGTTCTGCATACCGGCTGAAATGTCCTTCGAATCATGCGCATAGCCCTCGGTATCGAGTACGACGGCACGGCTTATAACGGCTGGCAGCGCCAACGGCGCGGTGTCGGCATTCAGACCGCCGTCGAGGACGCGTTGTCGAAAGTTGCAGACGAGCCGATCGAAACAATATGTGCCGGGCGAACGGATACCGGCGTGCATGCGGTGGCGCAGGTCGTTCATTTCGACAGTAAAGCAGAGCGCACGACCCGCGGCTGGGTGCTCGGCGTCAACAGCAATCTTCCCGATGACATAAATGCGTGTTGGGCGAAGGTCGTCAACGAAGATTTTCACGCACGCTTCTCAGTGACATCGCGAAGTTACCGCTACCTGATTCTGAACAGGCCCGTTCGCTCTTCCCTGTACCGGAACAGGGCATGGTGCATACATCAACCGCTCAATGAAGCAGACATGGAGCAGGCGGCAGATAGTTTGCTTGGCGAACATGATTTCTCGGCCTTCAGGGCTGCCGGTTGCCAGGGCATCGACTCCGGTGCGCGAAATAACCGGTATCCGGATCTCCCGGGATGGAGCCTGGATAAGTATCGACGTGACAGCCAACGCGTTCCTGCAGCACATGGTTCGCAACATCGCAGGACTACTGGTCACGATCGGGCAGGGCGAAGAGCGCCCCGGTTGGGCAAAAAATGTACTCGAAAGTCGTGATAGAACAAAGGGGGGGATTGCGGCGCCAGCACATGGCTTGACTCTGACCAACGTCACTTATCCGGATCGCTATAACTTGCCAATCGCCCGCCAGAGAGAAATTGGGGATGGGCCCCAATTTCCGTCGCCAATTTTCGTTTATGATGCCGACCTATGAGCTGGTTTGAAAAATTGATGCCGTCCAGGATCAGCACCGAGAAGCGCACGCGGTCGGTGCCCGAAGGCGTGTGGATCAAGTGCCAGGAATGCGATGCGCAGTTATATCGAACCGAACTCGAACGCAACCTCTATGTTTGCCCCAAGTGCGACCACCACATGCGTATCGGCGCCCGGCGTCGGCTTGAATACTTCCTGGATCCGGATTCACAGCAGGAGATCGCCGCATCACTCGAGTCGCAGGACCCGTTGCGTTTCAGAGACAGCAAGAGATACAGAGACCGGATATCACAGGCACAGAAAAAAACCGGCGAAAAAGACGCGCTTGTCGCAGTTGCCGGGATGTTGCTCAGCCGGCCTGTGGTTGCCTGTGCGTTCGAATTCGCGTTCATGGGTGGGTCGATGGGATCTGTCGTCGGCGAGCGATTCTGCAGGGCGGCGCGACATAGTGCAGAGAACAAGATGCCCTTGATTTCCTTTTCTGCGAGCGGCGGTGCCCGCATGCAGGAAGCGCTTTTTTCTTTGCTGCAAATGGCAAAAACTTCGGCGGCATTGGCCGTACTCGGCGAACTGCGCATCCCGTTTATTTCTGTACTGACTGATCCCACCACGGGTGGCGTCTCTGCCAGTCTCGCCATGCTGGGCGACGTAAATATTGCCGAGCCGAAAGCGCTCATCGGATTTGCCGGTCCAAGAGTCATCGAGCAGACAGTTGGCCAGAGATTGCCGGAGGGCTTCCAGCGAAGCGAATTTCTGCTCGATCACGGTACTGTCGACATGATCGTCGATCGCCGCCAGCTTCGAGAGCAGATTGCTGATCTGCTTGCGAAATTCGAACATCGTCCCAGACCCGTCAGTTAAGACAACCGCCCCGATCACCATGGACCAACTCGGTTCGCCCAGCTCGGCCTTCGCCTCACTCAATGACTGGCTTGGCTGGCTCGAGACGCTTTCGCCCACCGAGATCGAACTGGGGCTCGACCGGGTAGAGCAGGTCCTCGGGCGGCTTCAACCGTCCAGGGCAGGCCGCGTGATTCACGTTGCCGGAACCAACGGCAAAGGCTCAAGCGTTGCGATGCTCGAGGCCTTGTTCATCAATAGCGGCGAACGTGTCGGCGCCTACACCTCGCCCCACCTCAATTATTACAACGAGAGGATTCGGATGAACGGCGCAGCAGTCAGCGACGGAGAAATAATTTCCGCGTTCGAGTGTGTGGAAGCGGCAAGACAGAATGTGCCGCTGACTTATTTCGAGTTTGGCACCTTGGCAGCAGCTCGTGACTTTTCGAAGCAAACAACGCCGATACAATCATTCTTGAAGTCGGCATGGGTGGCCGGCTCGACGCCGTGAACGCGATCGAGCCCGATGCCGGAATCATTACCAATGTCTCGCTTGATCATTGCGATTGGCTCGGTGAGGACATCGAAAGCATCGCGGCGGAGAAGGCCGGCATCATGCGGAGCGACAAACCATTTATTTTCGGCGCACTGGACCCACCGAATGCCATCCTGACCGCGGCGGAAAAGATTGGTGCTGATCTATCTCGACGAGGTAAGGACTTCGACTACGCAGTGGAATCCGATTCACCAGGAACCTGGGCGTGGTCGGGGCGCCGAAGCAATCTCAGTTCGCTTGGGATGCCGGCCCTGGCCGGCAGGGTTCAGTTACAGAACGCCTCGGCAGTCCTGGCACTAATCGAAGCTATGGGTCTGGATGAGTTGCTGGATCGACAGTTGATCGACAAGGCGTTCGGTCAACTCGATCTGGCGGGTCGCTGCCAGCTCTTCCAAACAGACAAGAGATGGCTTCTGGACGTGGCGCATAACGCGGCAGCTGCCAACGCGCTGAGTGATTTTCTGGCCGATATCTCGCCGGGTGGCAGGATTATCGCAATCAGCGGCATGCTTCGGGATAAGGACCTGGGCGGCATCGTCTCGCCGTTGCTTGAGTTTGTGGATGCCTGGGTTGCGGTAAGGGCCGAGAGTCCCCGGGCGCTTGCAGCGAAAGAGCTCGCTGCAGGCATCGCGAACCTGTGTGATAAACCCTGTCTGGTCGCGGATAGTCTGGCCGACGCCATGCAATACGCCTGTACTCAGGCGACGGCCAAAGACCTGATTCTCGTTACCGGATCTTTCTATGTGGTCGGTCCGGCGCTGCAGTGGCTTAAGGGCAGCTGTGACCTGTAAATATCGTCCGCAGGACGGACGATCCGCAACCGAAGAATCGTTATCCACGTTAGGATATACTCGCGCCGCACGGGAGAGCCCAGGCATTGCAACCACTAATGGACAGATCGCTAAAGGAACGCATTATCGGCGCAGTCGTGCTCGTGGTTTTCGCAGTTATGGTCGTCCCGGTGTTCCTCGATGGTCCATCTACAAAAACCGAGATCATCACCGAATCGGTCTCGCTGCCCGGTCAGAATGGTCAGACGCGAAAGACTCAGACGATCGTGCTCGAGCGTGACCGGACCGAACCCGTACCGGTATCGGGCAACACCAGCGTCGCCGACAACAAGTCTGCAGTGATTCACGTGAAAAAAGACCAGCCGGTCGCTGCCAAGAGCCTGGGGACAGGGCCCGTAAAAAGTGAGCCGAAGGCCGCCGGCAACACGAAACTGGTGCAGGCCATATCACCGACCGGCATGTGGGCCGTCCAGCTCGGCAGTTTCTCGAATCAGGCCAATGCGGATCGCCTGGCAGCGGATCTGCGCAAACAGGGTTTCGCGGCTTTTCTGAGTCAGTTGCAGACCGAGTCCGGTTCGCTGCACCGGGTCAGGATCGGCCCGCAGAAAAACCGCGAGGGGGCCGAGGCGATGGCCGCCAAACTGAATTCCGCCGGCCATAAGGGACGGGTGGTGACACACCCCTGATGACCCATGACGCCGAAAAAATATTCGGATGCGTCAGTTCTTTCTTCTGCTAGAATCCCGCAAAACGCCACACCGGAATTGTGCCGGCTCCGCAAATAGACACTCATTTCTGATGCCAATCGCCGACATAGTCGTCTCTATTGCCATTGCAATATCTATTGGCGTCGGGTTCATGCGGGGGTTTGTCAAAGAGGCTATTTCTATTGCCGCGCTGCTGATCGCGATCTGGGCTGCGCTGCGTTTCGGTTTGGCTGCCGGGACACTATCCGCAGGCTGGTTGAGTTCTGCCGAGCTGCAACTCTGGTTCGGCCGCATTCTTGTCTTCCTCGTGATACTGGCAATTGGGGGTTTGCTCGGCTGGGGCGTCTCGAAGGTCATTCGCCTGTCGGCATTAAGTGGCACGGACCGGATTCTCGGCGTGGTCTTCGGCTTTTGCCGCGGCGTCGTATTGATCGCCGTTTTTATTATCGGCGGGCAGTTTGCCGGCTTCGATAATGACAACTGGTGGCTGAAGTCGAGGCTGATACCATACGGCAGCTATGTTGCCGACTGGATACGTGTGATGACGCCGAAAGGTGTCGAGCTTCTGCAACCGGACGAAGTGCCGAAGGAATTACCGATCGATATTCCAGATGTGGCTAGTGGTCTGTCAAATTAGCCTTGTTGGGTCACCAGGATCTGCAACGGAGAACTAGAGCATGTGCGGGATCGTCGCGATCGTCGGAAAGAAGCCTGTCAGCCAGGCGATTTACGATGCGCTGACTATATTGCAGCATCGCGGCCAGGATGCCGCCGGGATAGTCACTTACGGTGACGGCGGCCTGCATGTCAGAAAGAGCACTGGCCTCGTACGCGACGTGTTCCATACGCGGCATATGTTGCGGCTGACCGGCAACACCGGCATCGGTCATATTCGCTACCCGACCGCGGGCGGCTCGCAACCCTTTGAAGCACAACCCTTTTACGTCAATTCACCGTACGGCATCTGCCTTGCCCACAACGGCAACCTGACGAACCACGACGAACTTGCCGAACTCCTGACCCGCCAGGACCGGCGCCATCTGAACACAGGGTCGGACTCGGAAGTGCTGTTGAACGTGTTCGCCCACGAAATGCAGAACAGTGCGAACGGTCGGCCGGTGCCAGAGCAGGTATTCGATGCCGTCGAGGCGGTGCACAGGCGCTGCCGCGGCGGCTATGCCGTGGTCGCAATGGTCATCGGGCATGGCATTGTCGCGTTCAGGGATCCGAACGGTATTCGCCCGCTCGTCCTGGGCGAGAAAGAGACCGAGGTCGGCACCGAATACATGGTGGCGTCAGAAAGCGTGGCTTTGAACGTACTGCAGTTCGGCAACATACGGGATGTCCGGCCCGGAGAAGCCGTTTTCATCAACAACGACGGCAATCTTCACAGCCACGACTACAGCGGCGAAACAAGGCACTCGCCCTGCATATTCGAGTACGTCTACTTCGCACGTCCCGACTCGATCATCGACAATCTCTCCGTCTATAAGGCGCGGCTGCGTATGGGCGAACAATTGGCCGGCAAGATCGTCCGCGAGTGGCCCGACCACGACATCGATGTCGTCATACCGATTCCCGATACCAGCCGGACATCTGCCGCGCAGGTTGCCTACCACCTGGGCGTGAAATACCGGGAAGGCTTCATTAAGAACCGCTACATCGGCAGAACGTTCATCATGCCCGGCCAGGAAGAGCGCGCGTTGTCGGTCAGAAGAAAGCTCAATGCCATCGATCTCGAATTTCGCAACAAGAACGTGCTACTCGTCGATGATTCGATCGTTCGTGGTACGACATCGAGGCAGATCATCAAGCTTGCCCGCGAGGCTGGCGCGCGCAGAGTCTATTTCGCGTCGGCGGCTCCCCCGGTGCGCTATCCGAACGTCTACGGCATCGACATGCCGGCCGCATCGGAGCTCATTGCAAACGGCAGGTCGACGGAAGAGATTCAGGAGATCATCGGCGCGGACCGCCTCATTTACCTGGACCTGCACGGCCTCATTCGTTCCGTGCGACATGACAATTCGGACATACGGGAATTCGATACATCCTGTTTCTCCGGCGAATACGTTACCGGCGATGTCACCAAGGAATATTTGCTCGAGTTGGAGCAGGAGCGTAACGACCACGCCAAGGTCTTGCGCAATGCGAAGCTGCATGGACTGGACAATATCGAAGACGACGAGCAAGAAGCAGGCGCAGGAGGGGACGAAGAATCGATGAGTGACCCCGGCACTGCAGTCGGGATGTAAGAGATCTGCCCGGCGCAGGAAACGCCGGCAGCCCGACAAACGCTATGAGCATCAAAGTCATGATCATCGATGGACAGGCCGAGTTCCGCCGGCTGCTCATACATCACGTCACCACTCACTGGCCAGACGCCATCATCTCCGCCTACGACCCCGTCACCGCCGGCCACCTGCGGGATGAATTCTCGGGCGCCGGCAACGACATTGTTCTGTTAGGCGACGAGCTTGGCAAGAAAGGGGGCCTGCAAGCGCTGAGACAGTTCCTCAAAACACCCGGGTTTCCACCGATCGTATATTTCAGCGGTGGTAACGAGAGAAAAGAAAAGCGCGAGGCCAAGAAACTCGGCGCGGACGGCTTCTTTCCGCGCGAGAACATCAGCCATGATGGCCTGATCATCACGCTGGGCCGTATTTTACTCGCACAACAGCGCGTCGCCTCGACAGCGAGGCTCTTCGTTAGTGACCTGGCCACGGGCCTGCGCCCTCTGATCAAAGGCTATAAATTCATCGAGAAGCTCGCCGTCAGCAAACATTCCGCCGTTTACCTGGCTGAGAAGGAATCAGCCGGCATCAAGGTTGTTTTGAAAGTCCTGCGCCAGATACCGGACCTGACCGATGACATCGACGCGTTCGACCGCTTCCTGCAGGAATATGAATTGATTGCCGATCTTGAGCACCCGAACATCGTCAAGATTTATGACCTCGGCGTCAGCGACGATCACGCACATATTGCCATGGAGTATCTGTCGGGCGGCGACCTGAAACAAAAAATGAAGGCGGGCATCAGCGAGCAGGATGCCGTGGACTACCTCCTGCAGATTGCCAGCGCACTGGCAGAAGTTCACAAGGTGGGCATCCTGCACCGGGATCTCAAACCCGGAAACATCATGCTGCGTGACGACGGCACCATCGTGTTGATCGACTTCGGGTTGGCTAAACGCATGCGTTCGAACCTGAAGATGACTGACCAGGGCGAGATCTTCGGCACGCCCTACTACATGAGTCCGGAGCAGGGACATGCAAACGAGGTCGACGCACGCAGCGATATTTACAGCCTCGGCGTTATTTTTTACGAGATGCTGACGGGCGAAAAACCCTTTTACGCAGCCAACGCCATGGGCATCATTTACAAACACAGCAACTCGCCAGTACCTCTGCTGCCGACGCGGCTGGCGCAATACCAGCTCCTTACAAACCTGCTGCTTGCAAAAAAACCGGAAGACAGATTGCAGACCGCGGACGAGGTATCGGAGTGGCTTTGACAAAACAGGTACCAGAACCGATTGCGACATTCTTCGATACACCGACACCGGCAGCATGGGTAGGAGAAGCCTGCAAGCGCTTGCCGGAGTTGCTACTCGATCACGCGAACTGTGAACTCAAGGCCGCATCGACAGCACTCGGCTTCATCTATCGCTACCCGGAGCGCACGGCGCTTGCCCGGCGTATGTCGCGGCTCGCACGAGAAGAGCTCCGCCATTTCGAACAGGTGAAGAAACTCATGGACGACATGTCCGTGCCTTTCAGACGGCTCTCGGCGTCACGCTACGCCGGCCAGCTGCGACAGGCGGTACGACGGGAAGAGCCTGGCCGTCTCCTTGACATGTTGCTGGTTGGTGCATTGATCGAAGCACGGTCCTGCGAACGGTTCGCAGTGCTCGCCCCACACCTGCCGGAAAACCTGGGCAAGTTCTATGCGGGACTGCTCGCGTCGGAAGCGCGACATTTCGAGCAATATCTGGCCTTCGCTAAGGAAGAAGTCTCTGGCAGCGAAGAGGAATTCGATGAGCGGCTTGAAGAATTGAAATCCCTCGAAGCGACACTGATTTCAGAACCTGATGACCAGTTCCGCTTCCACAGCGGAACACCGACGCAGTAGGATCTGCCTGACGGGCGACAGCGAGGCTGGCAGGAACGACGACGTATCGTAGGAGCCCGTCCTGACGGGCGATGTGCGATGACGCCGAAAGAATCAATCGTCGTACACAACCCGCGACACCTTCTTGATCACAACCGGCACGAGCGGAACGTCTTTCCTGAATTTGCCAGCCGGACCCGTTTGACTGGTCGCTATCTTGTCGACGACTTCCATGCCCTCAATGACGTAACCAAACACGGTGTATCCCCAGCTGCCGGGGCTGGGATCCAGGCGCGTGTTATCGGCGACGTTGACAAAGAACTGGGCACTCGCCGAATGGGGATCTGACGTTCGAGCCATCGCAATCGTGCCGTAGGTGTTACTCAACCCATTGCCGGACTCGTTCGGAATCGTGTTGGCAGACTTCCTGGCATTGAGGTCGGGCGTGTACCCGCCCCCCTGAATCATGAAATTGGGTATCACGCGCTGAAAGATCGTGCCGTCGTAGTGACCGCTGTCGACCAGGGACAGAAAGTTTCTAACAGTTAGCGGGGCACGCCTACCCTCCAGTTCGAGAACGAAGGTGCCTTGCGTCGTTTCAACTCTGACATGAGGGTGCGCAGGCACACTGTCCTCGCCGTATGCAGCGCCCCAGGCGGAAAGAATCAGCAGAAGCAAAACGGAATTTTTCATCACAGCTCCAGGCGAAAGATGTTCTATGCCCCTATTAAACCAAAATTGACTGATTTCGGGAGCGCCCGTATGATCGTGCCCCGCCAAGTCCGGGTCAGACCTGACTTGGGCGGGTCTGGATCTGGCAGCGGGGCATGGCGCAGTCTGGTAGCGCATCTGCTTTGGGAGCAGAGGGTCGGGGGTTCAAATCCCTCTGCCCCGACCAGCCACTGAATCCGGCGCGTTTTTTTGTGAGGAGAATGCCTGTAAATTATTGCGCCCGTAGCTCAACTGGATAGAGCACCGGATTTCTAATCCGGTGGCTGCAGGTTCGAGTCCTGCCGGGCGCGCCAAATTTTCCCTCGATTTCCGATCAAACGAAAATGGCGGTTGAAAATTTATCTTTAGTGAACCGACGAAACCAGAGGTTAAGATACAAACAAGAGAACCAATGGTGGGCGTAGCTCAGCTGGTAGAGCCCCGGGTTGTGATCCCGGTCGTCGTGGGTTCGAGTCCCATCGTCCACCCCAACTTTTTCAGAATTCGCCCGTCAGGACGGGCTCCAACAAGATCGGCGGAAACAACAGGTGTCGTAGGAGCCCGTCCTGACGGGCGACAGCAGGGTTAGCAGAAACTACAAAGTGTGGTAGGAGCCCGTCCTGACGGGCGATCAGTAAAATTGCGTGTCAACATAAAAACTGGGCCTCTAGCTCAACCAGGCAGAGCAACGGACTCTTAATCCGCAGGTTCGGGGTTCGATTCCCCGGGGGCCCACCAATTTCGATGGGGACAGACCACGTTTTTCGGCGTGCCCCTGGACTCCCAAGAGGCCGAAATTCCCCATAAACAGGGGCCGTCCCTATTAGTTTTCCATTGGTTTTCCAATAGTTTTCCGAGTCCGCCAGCCACCCGCGAAGGCCCGGAATTACATAACATCTGCCCATGTTGTGAACTCTGTCACACTGTCGACCAAAACTGGCCCCACAACTGCCATGGCGTTCACATCCGGAACGCCGCTAACTCTCTAATATTTCCAAAGTTATCGTGTCTCGCGAGGGGTAGGCGAGCCTGTAAATCGGCGACCCTGATGCAACGGCACTGTCGCGAATTAGCAATAGGTCGATAGGCGACCTGTTTTCGCGTGCGTTATTGGTGTGGAAATCAATAGCTTGAATACCATGATGGTGACTACTGCGAAGGTCAAAAACGCGAGTCCGAACACCGGCAGTCGCTGCAAGTCTGGTTGCAATGGCGGCTGGCTGCAGCTAACGCGCGCGTTCGGTGTCGCTGCAATCTGTCGTATCAGTCTGCTGGTGCTGGCGTTCGTTGGTCTGAGCTTTGCCACATCTCCCGCCGACGCGGCCTGTGCCGTTGTCACCACAGCCGACTCGGGGATCGGCTCTC
>PVMK01124134.1_pt1 | contig 32706 bp, 32 predicted proteins | sample 1853481 | NCBI WGS metagenome assembly PVMK01 (sample SAMN08533507, study PRJNA380276) | Marine sediment metagenome, whole genome shotgun sequencing project.
TACAGACCTCTCTTTTAAGAGGCGCAATTTAAGTTCTTGCAGCGCATCTGCCACGCCCCAAAGACCTTAACCAATCTGCCCGGGACAGGCGGGACAGCCAAACGTAATAGGGGCAATCATCTTAGGGGCTGTTCCGGGCAGAATTTTAAACCTCACCGCCGTGATGCGAGTATCTTCTGGGTTTTGTGGCTCTTAAAAGAGATGTCTGTATGTTCCGCCATCGCTAGTCGCTACCCGGAGATGTCCGCATAAATTCGGGTTCCCCGAAATATTGAGCAGATACGTTAAGGACAAAGAAGGGATTGAAGACCCAAAGCCCTCGTTAAGAATCCTCACTTTCCCAAGTAATTGCCAATTTGGCTCCAAATTTTGGATTAGGCCTGACGACGTTGACGTTTTTGTCGCAAATACGCTATCCCAAATGCAACCCGGGAACAAGAATGAAACCCCTGGCCCAGGCCTGGCATTTTAAGATGTAGTGATGGAAAGCCAAGCCCATAGAATGTGAAAGGAATTTCATGGCAACATCACGTCGCACCAGGGCGGGCTTGAACCCCTGAACCTTTGAACCCGTGAACGGCTATTCAAAATGAAGATGACACCCTCAAAAAATCGACATCCGGTTTTTGATCCACAGTCCGCAGATCCCGGTTTTCAACCACACGCCCATCCAATCAAGATAATTATTCTCATACCCGTTTATAACCATTTCTCTACCCTCCGCGGGGTAGTGGCTCAAGCGCTTCATGTGCACGATGAGATAATGGTTTTGGATGACGGCAGCACTGACAGCGTTCTTAACACCCTTGAAGGCCTTGATGTGTATAAGATTTGTCATCCGAAAAACCTGGGCAAAGGTGCGGCCATCATGACCGCGGCCCGTGAGGCGCGACGACTGGGCATGACCCATATGGTGACAATTGACGCTGACGGTCAACACAACCCGGACGATTTTAACCGTTTTCTGCCTGCGATAATGAAAACACCTGATGCTATCATTGTCGGGAAGCGCAATTTTAAAAACACGAATGTCCCCAGGGCAAACCGGTTCGGTAGGAGTTTCTCAAATTTCTGGTTACGGCTCCAGACAGGAAAATCACTGGGAGATGTCCAGAGCGGTTTTCGCGCTTACCCCATTTCCGTGCTTGAGAATTTGAAATTGCACGAAAAACGTTACACTTTTGAGGTCGAGGTGCTGGTAAAAGCGGCCTGGGCGGGAGTGGAATTACGGCAGGTGGATGTTTCTGTCTACTATCCTCCGGCAAAGGAACGGATCTCCCATTTTCGCCTCTTTGTGGACAATCTCCGTCTCAGCTTTCTTAATACAAAGCTTACCATGAGATCGATCGCTCCCCTGCCCCACAAAAAAATTGCGGATAGCAACCATACACCGCCGGAAACGTGAAATGCGAATTGTTCTTGTACATCCAACGGGCTCCAACTGGGTCCCTGGGAAAATTGATGTCACGCCGACAGCCAATCGGATGGCCCCCATCGGCCTTCTTTCCATTGCCGCCCACCTTCAAAAGGCTGGACACCAGCTTTTTATCCATGACTGTCTTGGGCCAAAGGTTCCAGTCGGAAACAAAGCCAATGCCAGGATAATCCTGGGGTACCAACCCGATCTTGTTGGTTTTTCTACAACCACTTCCGGGTTCCTGGACGGATATGAACTTGCTACAATGATAAAAGAGGCAAATCCTGGAATTATAACTGTTTTTGGTGGCGCGCACGTCTCTTCAATGGGTGCCGATCTCCTTAAGAACCGCAATAACATCGATTTTCTTTCCATGGGTGAGGGCGAGGTAACCCTGGAGGAACTTGCATCCGGAAATGATGTCAACGAAATCCCCGGCCTGATCTGGAAAGATAACGGTGATCCGGTTTCCAACCCGCCACGAATTCATATAAAAGACCTGGACAGCCTCCCTTTTCCTTCCTATGAAAAACTAGACGGTTTCCCAAAGGGCTATAACCTGCCCCTTTTCAGCTATGCTCTCACACCGGGGGCAACCATGATCACTAGCCGAGGGTGTCCCTATCAGTGTTCATTTTGCGATCGATCGGTTTTTAAGCAAAGCTATCGATATAACTCGGCTGAATACATTTATGATCACATGCGGTATCTCCGGACACGTTTCAAGGTACGTCATATAAATATCTATGACGATCTCTTTACAACCCACAGACGGCGGATCACCTTGCTTTGCGACCTTCTTGTTTCCAAACCTCTTGGAATGCAATTTAACTGCGCGGTCCGTGTTGGATATGCGGATGATGCCATGCTGGAAATGCTAAAAGACGCGGGGTGTCTGCAGGTCTCGCTGGGGGTTGAAACCGGTGACCCGCAATTGATGGAAATCCATAAGGCAGGGGTGGATCTTGATCAGGTAAGAGATACCGTAAACCGTATACAAAAAAAAGGTCTCAGGGCAAAGGGGCTTTTTATGATGGGGTTACCGGGAGATACAGAAGAGTCAATCCAAAAGACCGGCAATTTTGCGCTTTCGCTTGGCTTGGACGATATGAATATGTCCAAATTTACACCATTTCCGGGCGCCCCGGTCTGGTCTACCATAACCGAGTCAGGAACCTTTGATGAGGACTGGCGAAAAATGAACTGCCTCAATTTTGTGTTCCTTCCCGCGGGGATCGAATCAAAAGAAAGGCTCGAAGAACTTTATAATCGCTTTGTAAAGAGATTCTATTCAGATCCGGACTGGCGCAGAAAATTTCGAAAACGGATTTGGCAACACAAAAAGAGTCTGGCTCATCTTATCCGTCATTTACCTACCTTTTTGGCCGCAAAACGCAATTTTGAACCAGCCGGAAAATTTACGGATTTGTAAAAGCTATACAGTGTCCGAACGAAAACTAGGATTTTTCGTTCAGATCAAGGAAGACGATAATTTTAACCACAGGAATACATGAGTGTTTCGAGGATTAAAATTTGAGTTTGACGCAGATATGGGCGAAAAAGACAGTTTTCGTTCAGACACTATTTACCACTGTAAACAGATGATTATCCACTGTATCATGAAATGCCGTGTATACCTTTTTGTCAATTTCAATAGAGCTCTTGTTTTCTCCGATCTCTAGAACCAAAACCCTTTCCCAGGCATCTGCAAGTCCCATATCAAAGGCCTTTGATACAGCCTCTTTGATGGTCCAGACCCTGAGGGATGCCTCTATTTGATCCAGTCGAGAATTATGTACCACCAATTTTTCCGTTTCTTTCATATAAAACCGTTGGGATTTAAGCACCCTTTCAGAAATTTCTTCCACATCAATTCCCACCCGCCCCTCGGCCGCAACCGCGACGGCAAACCTGCTGTCATGAGAGACCGAACAAAAACCATGACGGTTCCCCTCTTTTACAGGGCATCGGGGACGTATCCCGTCGGATGAAACCGTTGTAATCGATGATGCAGGTGTTTGCCTATCATCCCCGGACAACTGTCTGAAGAGGCTTTTGCAGCAAAGGCGCGCGCCAAGATAGCTCCTGCCCCTCTTAGACCCCATCTTTCTGAAACGTCCTTTTTCATCATCTGACAGTGTTTTTTCTGCAAGCCCGTTTATTGTTTTGAGTTCAATAAGGGAAAGTGTCAAACAGTGATTATTTATTGTTCCCAGGTGAAGATCATCAACGCCATTTGTAATCCAATCAGGTGGCCTTGTTTTACCACCACTCACATCCCTCAACTGGAGACCGGTAATTTTCTCATGGGGGATACCGTTTTGGTCATAGATCCAAATATCAAAGATAAGCGACCGGGAAGCAGCCTCCTCCGGTATTACCCTGATGATATAATCCCCCCCCTGACAGGTGGGGTTAATAATCAACCGGTTACAAAACCCCACTGGAAAACCCACGACCCCGGAATACCGTTGTCCCCAAACACAGGCCGCGTGAAAGGCCGCGTCAAGCGGAAAGGGGGAACCCAAGGGGCCTGTGGCACCCTCAATATCCCCGCTTTGAACCTTTGCCATAGCCCCCTTTTCAGAGATAAACAGGGTGTCTATGATATTATGGTAAGCAGGGCCAAAAGGGACGAGGTCTCGGTAAAGTTCCCGGGATGGAACATCGATACTTATGCCTTCCAAAGCGGAGACAAAATCAAGCGGCAGCGGAAAAAAATTATCTTTGGTACGTCCAAAATCGAGCGTAACATGTTCCTTTGTGCGAGTGATTGATGCCTTTTCTGATTTGACCTTTGTAAGCAGTTTTGAATTTATGCTGCCATCTTCCCAAGACCTCAATTTCATTAAAGGTCTCCATGTTTTCTTTTACATTGTCGGTATAAAAAAATTTGTCAAACCGGGCGTCGTGAATTTGAGTCACGTCAACATGCGGCAAATATGTTTTTGTGGATTCAGCCAGCAACTGCATGGCTTCTACGGCGGGAAGTACAGCCCTGCCGCCAACGTGGTGATCCATAAGATAGGGATCGATCCGTATTTCAAGAGGTAGTCGTACTTTCTTGGCTACTCCGGGAAGGCCTTCCATAATTCCAGTGTCTTTTGATCAATTGCCACCGGTCTGCCGGAGGAATTAAGTGCACAGTGTTTTGTATATCCCTTGCAGACAATGTCGCTTGATTCCATATGCGTAATGATATAGTCAAATTGAATTCTTACCCTCTCAAGTTTCCCGGGGCGGGTGTGAATCCACATGGGATCATCGTAGTAGAGGGGCGCATAATATTTAACCCCCACCTCAATAATGGGGTATATAAAACCGTCCTCTTCAATCTCGCGATAGGCCCGGCCTGCATCGCGCATCATTGAAGCCCTCCCGAGCTCAAAAAACCGCAGATGATTGGCATGATACACAATTTGTGAACGATCCGTATCCGCATAGAGAACCCGGTTCTTGCATTTATGCCAGACCAACCCATCGGTCTTGTCCTTTACATATCTTTTGTCATGATTCAGTAATTCCGGGATAAACGGTTTTGGTCTCATTTCATACGCCTTTAAAAACAACACAGCAGTTTGTTCCCCCAAAGCCAAATGCATTTGAGAGTAATAGGTGATAATCCTGGTTCCGCACCTCATTGGGTACCACATCAACATCACTCATATTCGGGTCAGGTATGTGGTTGACGGTTGGGAGTATTTTTCCGTTTTTCATGGCCTCTATGCTTAGGACAGCCTCTATGGCAGCAGCAGCCCCGAGGGTATGGCCAATTTGAGATTTATTGGATGATACAGGAATTGTTTCAAGGTCTTTGCCAAACACGTTTCTCAGACATTCAATTTCAATGCTGTCCCCTGTTGGGGTAGAGGTGCCATGGGCATTGACGTATTGAATATCTCCGGACTGCAATCCGGCATCATCAATCGCCTCCCGCATAGAGAGAATAACGGTTTCCATGTTGGGTCTTATAAAATGATGGGCATCAGAATTCCACCCGATACCCATAACCTCGGCCAGAGGTGTCAGCCCATGAGCCGTCAGCATCTCTTGGGCGGCAAGTACCAGCACCCCTCCCCCTTCAGAAAGGACAAAGCCCTTTCTGTCTTTACTAAAAGGCCGGGATGCCTGTGATGGATCGTCATAAGCACGGTCTCCAGGACGAACCTTTATTGTGGCATTCATATTTGCAAAACCGTGGATAATTTCAGGGATAAGACAGGTCTCAACCCCCCCGGCAAGAACAAAATCACAGTCTCCATCCCGAATCATTCTGGAACCGATCCCGATTGCATGATTCCCCGAGGCACAGGCGCCCTGGGGTGAAAAAACAGGCCCGGTAAAACCCAGCAACATCCCGGCCTTTCCCGACGGTACGTTCGAACAGAGGTTGGGGAGGAGATAGGGACTCACCTTGAACGGTCCCCTATGAAGGTAATTATCCATTGCAATACGAAAAGAATCAGTCCCGTTGAGCGCAGAGCCTATCAGACAGGCCGTCCTCGGTGCCGTGTCTTTGTCCATTTCAAGACCTGAAGTTTCAAGGGCTTCTTTGCAAATTGCCATGGTCAGGATCACAAAATCCGCATTCCAGCTGTGTGCTTCTTTTTTGCTTACAAATTCCAGAGACAAGGGATCCCAGTCAGGGATTTCACCCACCACGTTACTCAAAGAATCTACCTGGCACCGGGTAACCTTTCGAAAACCGGCCTCTCCTTTGACAGCCCGTTCCCATGTCTTGGCAAAAGTCGCACCGAGAGGAGTTGCCGCAGCATATCCGATGACAAATACGCGTCTGTTTTTTGGTGCTTTCATAAATTATATCTGCCCCGTTGGCATGGTCTCCCGGCCCTCATCCTGTAACTTCTCAATAATTCTGGGAGAACTAATCTGGTATTTCTAGAGAACTTACCTCATCCTGCCCTATCGGATTCTTTGAAAAACAACACATGCATTACACCCGCCAAAGCCAAATGAGTTTTTTAACACGAATTCCTGTTCTACATGTCTGGCCTCTTCAGCTGCGCAATCAAGTTCAATTTCCGGATCAGGGGTATAGTTTATTGTGGGAAGCAACGTCTCCGAAAGCATCCCCTCCATGGCAAAAATCGATTCAATCGCACTTGACGCCCCCATAGCATGTCCGATCATGGACTTATTTGCTGAAACCAGCGGTATTTGATTGCCAAAGACTGCTTTCAACGCATCAAACTCAACTTTATCCCCCACTTTTGTTGAAGCCGCATGTGCATTTACCGCATCAATGTCATGGGGTTTGATCCCTGCAGTTTCAATACTATCTGCAATACATCTGGTGACCGTTTTAAGGTTTGGGGCAACAAAATGATGTGCGTCAGATGTCATGCCCCACCCTGCCAGTTCTATATTGTATTTTATCCCGTGTGAATCGGCGAATTCTTTTGCTGCAATGATGATGCTGCCCGCGCCCTCTGAGATCACAAACCCCCTTCTGTCAATTGAAAATGGCCGGCTGACGGTTTCCGGTGGCTCCGGTCCGGCGTCTTTCTTGGGTCTGTACGCACCGTTCATGGTCGCAAATCCCGCCACAATAGGTTCCACCAGCGCAAAATCCACTGCCCCGCAGATGGCAACATCCGCCCTTCCCTGCTCAAGCATCATGGCCCCAACAATCATGGAGGTAACGCCCGTGGCACAAGCGGTAATGGTTGAGGTAATGGGGCCGGTGGCGTTTGTCAAGATGGATATTTTTCCGCCTACCATATTTATGCATGAATTGGGATTTGTGAAGGGGTGCGGCAGCTTATCTTCCGAGATCATTCGCCTGTCGGCATCAAGAACTGCATCCAACCCACCGACTGCCGAACTGAAGGTAACAGCGACCCTTGGGGACAAATCGGGGGTTATTTCGATCCCGCTTTTTACCAGAGAGCGGTGCACAACCAACATGGCGTATTTAAAAATGGGAGAGGTCCAGTGGGCCAGGTTCCGGGGGGATAAAAACGGATAGGGAGAGACGTCAAGGTCTTCGACCTGACCGGCAACGGTGACAGGAAACCCTTTCTTAACTGAAAACCGCGTAAGATCACCAATTCCACTCTCCCCTCTTTTTGCCCGGGCCCATTGAGTTTCCAGATCGATGCCCAGCGGGGAAACAGCATCATAGCCGATAATAACCGCATTTCTTGGGTTCATATAAACAATCCCCAAACTTCTGATTTTCAGAATCGTTGCATTCGAAGATTCTGCATCTGCAAATAAGGAGCAGCAAAGATATTTTTACGTAAGCCCTTACCAGGTAAATTCTCAATAAGTTTTTGCACCGCGGGGTTCAGCTGTTTCTCTCCGGCGCTCTCTAAACCAGTCCTCATAGCGTGGCTGATATTTGGGGTTTTAACGAAAGCACGGAGAAGGCAACAGGGGTTCCTTAGGGGAAACCCTAAATATCAGCCACTGCGAAAGTGAGAAGTAAATCCCATTTGAGAGAGTGCCTTCAAAAAACACCTGAACCCCACTCCGGATATCCTTTTTATTTCCCCCGGATTTATTGTGAAGTTACCTTACCAGGGAATAAACTGGTAGAGCTTTGCAAACATCTCATAGATCTCGATCCAATTATGGAGGTCTTGAGGAGAACCCATGTGGGCCCTTTTATTGACCATTACCCAGCTCATATGGGCTGCTCCGTCCTTACAGGTCGAACAATCCCGTGTCTGAGAAGTACAGCATCTGTGTATGGTTTTCAGGTCAGAGGCCCAACGGATAAATCCTATCAGGCGCTTTGTGAGAGGGTCTCTGTCGTCTATGGGCGCGCTGACAGACGGACATTCTTCCCAGCCAAAACGCCTGTTCCCCATTATTCCGGTTGTGATAATTTTATGATAGTATTTGGAGGAAATGACCGTGTCAGGATATGCATCAAGCATATCATCCATTTCCTTGCGTATTTCCTTAAGCTCCTCATCTGTCCAAAAGAAACCATCAACCCCTTCATCATTTGAAAGCAGCTGCATATGAACCTTCAAGCCCACATCCCTTATCTTTCTGATAATCGGCTCGCTCTTCCCGATTTGTCTGGGAGTTATGGTATAAAGATAATAGGCATGAAGATCTCCCTCATAGTTCTTCCTCGAAATGGAAAAAGTGTCTTTCCCTCTTAGAACTTTTTCGTCCTCCTCACTCCCCCACAATGAAATGCCAACCATCATTTCGGGGAAACCTGTCCCGTGGGACCTTAATAATCCCGTTTGATGCACAAAACGTCGGAAGCCGGCAATAGAACGCCTCCACCCTGTCAAGACAAAGAGTGGGTTCACCCCCGATCAGAATGGCAAGATTGACGCCCCTTTCCTTTTCTCTCTCAACAAACTGCTCCCACCTCTCCTGGTCCATTTCCTCTTTCACCAGGTGTTCATCAGATGAATAAAAGAAGCAGCCCCTGCATCGCAGGTTGCACCTGTTGGTCACATCATAGATGGAACTTCGGATGTTCAGTTTAGAGATTGACCTGTATCGGTTATACCAATCACCATCAAGTAATGAGCTAATGGTTTTCATTAAAACGCTCCCTGAATTAAATTCAACTTTTCTCCCAAACGTTGTGATTATGACCGGAACTGTCGCCCAGCGACCAAATTCTTTCACCCTTGGGCCTGTTCGTTCTTGGAATAGAATATCCTCTCCAGAAATTTTCAGGTTTCAGGGATGTCATGACCGGGCGGGGAAATGGGGATATTCACATAGATTTGTGCCCTTTTCATATCCCATGACCCACACTGCAAGGTAGGTATCAACATAATCAAGCCAGGACTTGAATGTATCGGGATTGGTGGCATGGCGGTATAATCTGGCGGTCACAACCGCACTGCCGGATGCGTAATGCCTGCAATCGGGGCAGTCTGTATCCGGGACACAACAAGCGACATTGCGGTCCCAGGTGAGATCGGCACGGTACTGTCTGAAGGAGCGGCCAAGTCCAAGATCCGTTGACGGATTCATTCGTGGATATGAACAGGAATAAAGATCATGAAGACCGTAATCATGGGTGTGCGCAACGACATTATAAGGGGAAAAAATCAGGTTTTCAGGGTATTCCGAAAGCAGCGTCAGCATTGTCTTTCGCGTATGAGACAGGGACTCTTTTGTATGGCGCAAGGGACCGTCATATCCAATCGGTGATGAGAAAACATTAAATGTGAGTCTGCACCCATGTCTTGCAAGAACTTCCATCACCCCATGTATGTCATCGATATTTTCCCGGGTAAACGTGTATACAAACACTGCCCTTGGGTCATTCTGATAGTTGTCTATTTGTTTGAGCAGTATGTCTTTTGCTTTTCTGACTCGCAGACTGGTATTATCATCCCCCCACACCGAGATATGAATCCTGTAGTCAACTGTCCCTGGGAATACGCCTTATCCCGTTTGATGCAATACTACCAAGCGGCATCTCCTCAAAACAAACCTGACAAAGCTCCGGCACCAAAGATGGTTCAGCGCCGGCAAGGACCACATAGGTTATCCCCCTTGCTTTTTCAGCCTTCATCAATTTCCGCCAGGCCTCCGGGTCTCCATCTTCTTTGGCAAACTGTTTGTCGCCCTCATAATAATAACATCCTTCGCACCGTAAGTTGCAGCGATTGGTCATGTCATAGGTGGATTCTCGAAGAAAAAAATATTTTCTGACCTTCTCCCATCTGGCCCCTATCACAGGATCTGCCGTGATATCCGAAAACCGCCATTTTTCCTCTGATTTCCTTTGGCCGGAATTTGTCTGTATTTGCATCAGAATTCCTATTCAAAAAACCCAAGCGGGTCTGCTTCCGTCACAAAGAACCCAACCGTTTTCCCGTTCCACGACCCTTTCTTTAACATCCACAAAATGGCCATTCCATGGAATATATTCGTTTGCATAAATGGGAATGGACCTCCGCGAGATTTGAAAAAGTTATGACTTTTCTTTCATTTTTTCTTGAACATATTGTGCAATCAATCGGATGTTGTTTAGTTTTGGATAGTCATCCTCATCAATGCTGATCCCGTATTCATCCTGAAGAACAAGGGCAATCGTCGCCAGATCCATACTGTCGATACCCACCTCGTCAATAAGGTCAATTTCAGGATCGAATGTCTCCGGTGTCACGTCTTCCAGCTTGAGTTCATCGATGAAAATTTCCGCAACATGGATAATTATGCCCGAAATATCTTTCTCTCCCACCATCTCTCACCTCCATCCATAAAGCAATCCAACAAAAACTTAATTTCTTCACACAAAATTTTTAACTACTCTGACTCCTTGGTCTCCACAATGCCGCTGCATGCCAAATGACCTTTCATTATAACACGAAATGAAAATGATAGGAAACCCTGATTTTGAGCCCTGACAATGATTTTTATGGAATCATCGGGTCTTATTATTTGTTTGAACCTCACCTTCCTGACATTGGAAATCCTCAAGTTTTTTTGGGTGAGTTCCTTGATTGTATCAAAAACCATTTCCAACTGAGCGATCCCGGGAAGAATCGGGCTCCCCCGGGAAATGGCCCGAAAACCAGTGGGATTCGGAAGGTACCGATATCTCGGCTACCATTTCATTGACTCCGGATCGGGTCAAACTTTTTAAAGAATACCATTTCATAATGAGTAACCGTTAACGGGTTTAAAGGTTCAGAGGTTCAAAGGTTGTATTCTCATCACCATACGCCATTTTGTAATCGTTTTGTACTGGAAAACCGACCGCTTCCACATCCCAACAAATCTGGAACATGGTACTTAGCAATGATGTGGCAAAACCCGCATTTTTTACGAGCATTTCGGGGATCCAATTTCAGTCTTTTCCCTAACCCTGAACGTTGAACCCTGAACCTGTGAACGGTTACAACGATTGTTACCATCGGATCAGGTGTTCCCAGAGCGGTCCATGATGCCCCCTGGCATACATCCTGGCAAGTATTTTCCCGGTGATTTCTCCACCCGATCCTATGACCCAATTTGTCTTTCCCTCTCCATGGTCCCTGACGCAGCGAATAATCTCTTCTTCGGTAATGGCTTTTGGTTTATAAAAAACCGGTTCCAACAGGCTTTGGGACCTTGATATCTGTCCCTTTTCGACGGCAATATCATAAAGGGTCGTATAGGGATAGATACGCATCCCACAAAAAAAGAATAAGACAGCCGCTTCAAGCCTCTCCACGTTTGAAAGAGTCCTGCGCAGAGACCCATGATTTTCCCCGGGACCGCCAAAGAGAAAATAGTGCGCCACATGGAGCCCGGCATTTGTTGCGGCCGTGTGTGCTGCGAAGACATTGTGTACCCGAAAGGGCTTTTGGTAGGATCGAAGGGTGTCTTCAGACAAGGACTCCGTCCCGAATTCCACATGGGTAAGACCGGCATCGGTCATTATCTTGTAATAGTCTTCAGACGGATTTATGGGGGCAAAAAAAGCACCCCACGGAATGGAGACTCCGGACCTTATAAAGGCGCGGGCGACCTTGATGCTGTGATGAGCGTCTCCATTAAACACCGAATCAGTGATAAAAAAATATTTTGCCCCGGCCGCTTGTATCTTGAGTGCGGCCTCCGCCACTTCTCCCGGCGGGACGAGTCTTTGTTTAGTACCCTCAATGTGGGGATAGGTGCAATAGATACATTTAAACCCGCAACCTCTTTTTGTCTGAAGATTCAGCATCCCTCCGTTTTTCAGATAGAACTGGAGGAAAGGACTGTTTTCATAAAACCCCCTTGTGAAATTACGGCGCCAGGGAGCGGGCGCCGCCCTGTTTACGCCTTGGGTGATCACGCCGGGGATGTTAGAGAGTTCTCCGCCACCCTCGATCGCTCCAAGAAGCAGGGACAGCCTTTCACCTTCTCCAATTATCCCGTACTCTGCCCCCAATGCCGTCATGATTTCGCGTGGAAAAAGTGTAAAACCGCTCCCTCCGAGGACCAGCGGTGCGCTGGAATGGTCCCGAATCTCCTTTACCAGCTTTTTGTATCCGAAAACAAAACCCTTTGGATCGGTGGTATCGCCATTATCCACATTTCGCAGCGATAGGCCGATTATGTCCGGAGAAAAACCGTCTATCAATCCTGCCAAAGAGTCATTTTCCTCCGCAGTATTCATGTCCGCAAGCCTGACCTCATGATCTGTTGCAATGGCATTGGCCACATAATCAAGACCTAACGGATACACGGGATACGGAATCTTTAGTGTATTTGCTGAAACAAGGAGTACCTTCACTACAACCTCTGATCAAATACCTAACAATCACTTAGATAATGCCGACAATATGGATTAACTATGCCCAATAACACCTTTCTTGAACAATCGAATATCGAGCAGCCGAGTCCCGAATTACGAATTTTTACTTTTATTTTGTTTCGCGGTTTTCACTCTTGCCACAAAAATTGAAATTAATTGATTACTTTCATCAATCAATGGCTTAAGTTTTGACGGCAAAATCAATGAGACGATTTTCAAGCTCAGATTTCTTGTTTTTCTTCGTCACTCGTCACTCCTTGATCGTCATTCGATTACTATTACACAGGCAACTTAAATTACCAATTTTGTAGAAAAAACTTTCAGGACGCGGCACTAAGGTATTACCTCAATCGCCGTTACAAAGTCCCCGAGACCGATTAAAAGGACACCCTTCCCATTCAGACGAACCGGTTTACTCCCAAAAAATCCACCGGGTAATTCTCCGCATTTTGCAAATTGAAAAGAGAGGGCTGCAGCTATTGCCGATGCCGATGCAAATTCACCTGTAAACTTTCTGTAATCAATCACGGGCCCCGCATATCCGGATATTGCCAGAAATTCACGAAGCTGCTCCTCTCCCTCCTTCCGAAAAGCGGCAGGAATACCTGCGAGGATGGCGCCATATGTTTTCTTGATCCTTTTGTTTCTTCCAAGCGCGGTTGCCAGAGATGAAATGACAGAGGGATTATTTGCGGAGTTTTCATAAAATGGGAGGGCTATTTTTGGATTGGCATGAGATTTTCCGCACTTTAGATACAACGCCCCACCGCCGTCAGAAGCCGTGTTGTCCGCCCTTGCAGACATGTCAAACAGATTTGACAACACCTCATGGGATTCATCAGCCCCGATTACAACCATTTCGTCGTCGATGTCATGTGCCATTAGGGTTGCCGTCATCAATGCCTGTTCAAAAGAATAATCACCGCCCGTGGTTGTTATATTTGGCCCGTGTGACCCGAAATGGATCGCAACCTGGCCGGCAGGTGCGTTGTGTACTGATCCGATAAAATCAATGGGGCTTGTGAACTGCTCATCCGATTCAAACAGTTTTGTCAGAAAATCATATGTCTCTGAAAGGGCCCCCCAGCCCGTGCCAAAAAAAATTGACGATGGTTTATTGACAAGACCGGCATCGGCATGGACCGCTGTTGCCAAGGATAAAGTCAGTCGTGGCAAACGCTTGAGCCGTCTGATCACCCTTGGGGAAAGGCTTTCGGATATCACGGAATCGGGGACTGTGCCCCTGAAGTCTCTTCCCATCGACAATTGCTTTAAAGACGCCTCAATATTTCCAGCCCCGGTAAGACATGCACATCCCAGAACAGCCAGACATGGGGCCTCCTTTTGCAGTACGGGATGTCTTGGCGTTTTTGGAGAACCAATGACAATCGCGGCATTATTTCCTCCAAATCCAAAGGAGTTTGAAAGAACTGTTTCAACATCCGGTGTCTCCAAGGGTTCCATTACGGGGCGCAACCCCAATACAGGGTCAGGAATATCGCAACCGATAGTGGCCGGAACCAGGTTTTCAGAGATGGCCAATGCAGACACAACGGCCTCCACAGCACCCGCGGCCCCAAGTGAGTGTCCGATTGCCCCTTTTATAGATGACATAAGGGGCTTTCTTTTCGGAAAGAGAGTGTTTACGGCCCTTGCTTCCGAAAGGTCATTATCAATAGTGCCCGTTCCATGCAGGTTTATATAGTCTATATCTTCAGCATGGATCCGGGCATCTCGTATCGCACCTCTCATTGCATCAATGGCCCCCTGCCCTTCGGGATGCGGTCCGGAGGGATGATAGGCGTCACAGGAAAGATCTGCCCCGAGGATCTCCGCAACGGCAAGGTCAGGGGCATTTTCACCAGCAACAAGCAGAAGCATTGCCGCCCCTTCGGACACAGTCATTCCGCGTCTGTTTTTGCTCAGGGGGCGGGCCCCATCAGGATCGATTAGCTGGAGTGAATAAAAACCATGGTAGGTCAGACGGCTAAGAGAGTCCGCGCCCCCGGCGAGGATCATCTTCCCCCTCCCGGACCTCAGCATTTCAAGGGCGACCTTGACTGCCACAGCCCCCGATGAACAGGCCGTTGATATTGTAATGGCGGGTCCGCGACATTTGAGTTTACGGGCCACATATGCCGCTACGGACCCTGTGGCGTGATATTTAAAGGACTCAGGGTTTGTATCTTTTTCTTTGAGACATACCTCTGTGTTGAGCATCCCCCCAGTAGTAACGCCCATGATGACTGCGTCGGGAACGTCTTCACAGTTTCCCAGGGCCTCTTTTGCAGCTGTGAGGGCAAGTCGATGTGTCCGGGGCATATTGCCCGGCTCAAGGGAATCTCCAACCTCTCCAACGGGCAATTGTTTGTCTTGAGAAACGGAAAAAAGGCTCACCGGTCTTATGTTTTTCGCACCCTTCCGGAAAAAGCCGATGGTCTTGTCCAGCCCACGCCCTGCAGGGCTGATAAGACCCATACCTGTGATATAAACCCGCACGTCAGTCAATTGGATGTGTTTTGGGAATTTTCAAAAATAAAGGTCGCCAAAGATGTTAAATTTACAAATACTTTTTCACCAAGTTCCTTGTTATCTATCTTGATACCATAATCTTTATCGATCATCATAACCAGTTCCAGGATATCTATTGAATCCATCCCCAGTTCTCCGCCCACCAGCTGATCATTTTCTCCAATTTCGTCCGGGGTGACATCTTCAAAATTCAGGGTGTCAATTATTTTGATTTTCAGTTCATTTAACAAGACTTTAAGTGCTTCTTCCATTTTTAGATTATCCTATATTAATGACTCAAGTTTTGTCCGGGTTGCTTCTTTACAGAACTGACAAAGTGGCGTAAAATAATCTTAACACTATTGCTTTTTTCGGTCAATCAGGATTCCCGCAGGCTCCGGGTCCGTCTGTGGGTGCCGGCACGGTTGTAAAAAAAGAAATAAATGGTTGTAACAGGAGAACCGGGTATGACCCCGTCGGGTATCAATATTGAAGAACTCATTCCCCACAGAGACCGAATGAAACTTATTGATAAAGTCGTTGAGGTGGATGAAGAGACGGCTGTAACAGAATCGGTTGTGAAAGAAAACTGGCCGCTTGTGGGAGAAGACTCTGTCAGCCCATTGATCCTGATCGAGCTTGTCGCCCAAACCGCAGGGGCATGCGTTGGATGGAAGGAGGCCGTAAAGGAAGGCCTGGATATTGAGGGCCGAACCGGGTGGCTGGTTGGGATAAAGCAGGCACTTTTTTATCTTGACAAAATCCCCCTCAACGCCCGAATACGTGTCAATTCAAAAAAAGACTTTTCTTTTGAAAACTACTACGAAATTTTGGGGATTGCAAAAATTGACTCACAAGTTGTGGGTGAGGTTAAACTACAAATTGTTCGTCCTGATTGAAACTCCGTTTCACACTGTGGAAACTTTATAACTGTTACATTCAGGATTAGAGGCACGGGAGAGGGGGAGCAGACACATGGATAGCAGCATTGATCCAAAAATAGCGCTCGTTACGGGCGGAAGCAGAGGTATTGGCCGTGCAATATCCCTTGAGCTCGCAAGAGACAGATATTTTGTCATTGTAAACTACAGGGCGAACAAAAAGGCAGCATCGGAAACCTTGAGGATGATAAGAGATGCGGGATCGGATGGGGAGACAGTCAATTTTGATGTTTCAAATTCTGAGGAGACAGGGCGGGCCATCGAAACTGTTATCTCACGGTTTGATAATATTGAAGTCCTGATAAATAATGCGGGCATCACCCATGACGGATTATTTGTCTTTATGCCTGAAGATGAGTGGGACAGTGTAATCGGCACAACCCTCAAGGGTTTCTATAACGTCACCAGGCCTATTTTAGAGAAAATGGTCTCTAACAAAAAAGGTGCTATCGTCTCAATATCGTCCCTTTCGGGTCTGGTCGGTCATAGGGGTCAGGCGAATTACGCTGCGGCCAAGGCGGGTCTGATCGGAGCAAGCCGGACCGTTGCATCAGAGGTCGCGAGATTGGGGATTCGCGTAAATGTCGTTGCCCCGGGGTTGATTGAAACCGACATGATAAATGACGTACCCAGGGATCTTATAAAGGGCATGATCCCCATGGCTCGCATCGGCCGGCCGGAGGAAGTTGCAAAGGTTGTGAGATTCCTCTGTTCCGACGATGCTTCCTATGTCACCGGACAGGTCATTTCTGTAAACGGAGGGATGTATTAATTGAAAGAAAATGGGTTGGTTGAAACAAGGAAATCAAGGGTGTTTTTGCTTGCCCTAGTGGCCGTCACAAGCTGGATATCCATTGGCTGGGCTGATAACTGGGATCAGATCAAGAAGGCGGCTGAGGGAATCAAGACTATTGAGGCTCATTTTGTTCAGGAGAAACATCTGAAAATCCTTTCCAAACCACTCATTTCAAAAGGGATCTTTTACTACCAGGCACCCAATTCACTCAGATGGGAATATATAACCCCTGTAAGAAGCATCTTGCTCATGCACAATGGCAAAACCAGGAGATTTGTAAAAAGCCAAAACGGTCTTTTTGAAAACTCACGTACAAACCCCACGGGGACGCAGATCATTCTCCAGGAGATCAGTATGTGGCTTAAAGGACACTTTTCTGACAACCCGATTTTTGACGCCACCCTGGAAGAGGGGCGAAAAATTGTTCTGACACCAAAAGAAAAAGGGCTTTCAAAAATGATCAGCCACATCGACCTGATCCTTTCAGACAAACCTGGAATAATAAAATCAGTTACCATCTATGAAGACCAAGACTCTTATACCCGGCTTATATTTACAAACACCAAGATAAACAAAAAGATAAGAGAGGCCATCTTCCAGGGGATTTCATGAGAGGTATCTGTCCACTTCTGGTTGTCCTGTTGCTGATGGCTTCCTGTGCAAGCTCCCCCAAACTTCCCCGTATCAACCAGACCCTGCCGTCAGTCGCCGATACAAGCTGTATGGCCCCCTTTCCTGACGGTAAATGGGAATTTGTTCACTCTATAGAGGCCACGATGCCTCAAGGGAAAAATGCGGTTTTGATTGGCATAACCGTGCTTTCTTCTCGAACCGGCTCAATCCACTCTGTGCTTATGACTCTCGAAGGGCTCGTCCTTTTTGACGCCCAATATGATGACAGGGTCGTCATCAATCGAGGGATTCCCCCATTTGATTCCATGGATTTTGCCCGGGGCCTCATAAGCGATATCATTCTGATGTTTTTTCCCCCGGACGGACAATTGGTAAAGTCAGGTATATTTGCCGACGGTTTATCAGTTTGCCGCTACAAGACCAATGACAACAAGGTTGTTGATGTGATTACCACCGGCACCGACTCATGGGAGATACGCGAATATAATGATGATTTTGCACTAACCCGGTCGGTTAGGGCCTACCCTAATCTAAAGGGAAACGGCGAAAAACAAAAATCAGTTCCCGGGAAATTGGTTCTCACCGCCTATGGGTCTTCCGAATACTCTTTGACCCTGGAACTTATTGAAGCCAGAGGGTCTCGAAATTGATCTGCGGTGGTTAAAGGAATCTCTTACGCATGAAATTCAAGTTAATCTATCCAAAATGGAAAAAACTCGAACAGCAGTCGGAATTTCATCTTCCACCGCATGGCCCTGTTGTTTTCGCGGCTTCCCTGCCTGACTATGTTGACGTGGATTTTCTCGACGAAAACCTCGAATCCATTGATTTTGATGATCCGGTGGATTTTGTAGGGATTTCTATGATGTTAACCGTGCAAGTCAAACGGGGATGGGAAATTGGGGACACATACCGAAAAAAAGGTATCAAGGTAATTTTTGGCGGTATTTCCACCATGCTTCACGCTGAGGAAACCATGGGTCATGCGGACGCGGTTTTTTTGGGTGAAGCAGAAGGGAAAATGGAAAAGGTGTTTTCGGACTTTTCGAAAAACCGGTTGCAAAACATTTACGATTTTCTTGATGACAGACCTCCCATTGAGACTATCGGTACGGCACGTCGGGATATCTTGAAAAAGGACCTTTACAACTACAAGGGCATACAGATGGTGGATCTCGTGCACGCCTCCAGGGGGTGTCGTTTTGATTGTTATCCTTGTGCGGTAAGTTATCTTGGGGGAAGACACTTCAGACCAAGACCCATAGACAGGGCCATTGAAGAGATGGCATCCATTGACAATAACCGATTGTTTATCGTGGATAATTCACTGGCCCAGGACAAACAGTGGGAAATGGATTTGTTCCGGGAAATGATCCCGCTGAAAAAAAAGTGGTGCAGCCACCCCATTGAGGACGATCCAAAGGTCCTGGACCTGGCAGCTCAAGCAGGTGCATGGTATGTGTATCAGGCTATTTTTGACACATCAGAGTATATACGGGAAAGAATAAAACGTTACAAAGATCATGGGATCGGGGTGGAAGGGACCGTTCTTCTGGGACTTGACACACACACCGAAGACTATATCAAAGGGCTTATTGACTTCCTTTTGGAGATTGACCTGGATAAGGCAGAATTTACAGTGCTCGTGCCCTTCCCTCACACAAAGGCCTTTGACGATCTCAGGCAACAGGATCGGATATTTTCCTTTGATTGGGATGATTATTCCGCAGATAAGGTCGTGTTTTATCCAAAACATATGACTCCCGAGACGTTGCAGGAGCTTTTTTATTACGGTTGGGAGACCTTTTATAAAGATGAGCCCCAGGAAATAAAGATGTTCAAACTCCTCCAGCGGGTTGCGATACGAGAAAGGGCGGACAACACATACAGACCCAGAAGAAGGGAGTTGGCATCATACGCCTTTGGCAAAAAAATCAGGTAAGGAGGAAGTTGCCCTCATAAGCGACAAGTTATTTTGTAAATGTTCACACGTTGCATTTATGCCATACGGGCGTGTTTCAAGAGATGAACATCGAACATCGAACATCGAACGTCCAACATCGAATGAAAAAACAAATAGCAAATACCGAACATTCAACCACGCCAAGGCGTGGTTTCTTTTCAGCCGTTTTGATGCTCGTAACAAAAATCTTAATCAATTCTTCCGTTTCCTGTAAAATCTCATTTAGTGGTTCAGGTTTTTTAATTAGCAGCCTTTTTTCCAGATCATATGCTGTTTCTTCATCTTTTCCCATTCAATATTCGATGTTGGACGTTCGACCTGCCCGCAATGCCTTTGGATGGTCTTGGTAGAATGTCCTCGTGTCTCGGCCTAGGGACAATGATTATACCACCATCGTTTGTGATGCATGGCAGGCGGGTGTTCGATGTTCATTTTTTCAATTCCTCCCGCACAAAAGCAACTTAGGGTTTATCGGGGCTGCCCTCTAACAGAGACCGTACCTGTCCAATCAATTCCGAAACCGAGCGTCCCCTGCCATGATGGTCCGGGTCAATGCTCCCGACCAATTCAATTTCGATGGTGTTCTTGACACATGTATTAAAGAAAAATCTGCCGGGTGGAAAAAGCCGTTCGGTATTCCTGATTAGCAGGACCTTGATGGGGGCATTACAGCGTTTGGCAATTTTGAACGCCCCTTCGTTGAATCGGCCAAGCCGGCCATCCCGGCTCCGGGTCCCCTCCGGAAACACAAAAAGATTACCCCCCGCGGACAGATACTCCTGCATGTTTTCCATATGTTTGACCATAAATGTGATGAGTTCCCCGGAAGCGGCTGCCGGGAGATAACCGGCCATCTTCAAAAGCCACCCAAAGACGGGTAATTTGAAAAAGATGTTTTTGACGATGGTTTTGTGTTTTTCAAACAAAGAGATCAAAAGAATTGGATCAAGGTAAGAGAGATGGTTGCAAACGATGACGGAAGAACGGATAGAGGAAACTTCCTCGGGAATTCTAAACTCAAGGCCTGGCACAAGGGCTCGGACACAGAAAAAATAGCTCCTGTAAAAAAGATGGTTGATCCGCTGAAAAGAGATCTCACGATTCCGGGAAAACAAAAATGCCCCAATATAGAACAGCGAAAAAAACACCAGGTAGCTGAATATATAATATACCCAGAGGAGGAGGGTTAGGACAACATCTGAAACGGGTTTGATATACCTCCGGCAAACCGTCATCCGGACCTACTCGAATTTTCTGATTATGAGACAGGTATTCACGCCACCAAAAGCGAAATTTTGAACAGCGGCAACCCGGATGGGGGTTTCGTAAAGTTTCATGGCATGTCGGATCATTGCGCATCTTTCATCGACTTCGTCCAGATTTAGTGTGGGGGCAATTATCCCGCGCTCCATCATATACAAGGTGATGATTGTCTCAATAACCCCGCACGTTGCCATGGTATGTCCCATATAGCTTTTCAGCCCTGTGACATATGGACGATCGCCATACACCCTGTGTATGGCCTGGGCCTCAACAATATCTCCCATCTTGGTCGCAGTTGCATGGGCGCTCACAAAATCCACTTCCTCAGGGACTATTTTCGCGTTTTGAAGCCCGAGCCTGATGGCCTGTGTCACGCCATTCACATTTGGTAGAATCAGATCTCCTCCGTTATTGTTGCAAGAAAACCCGATTATCTCACCCAGGATCTCAGCACCACGTTTTTTTGCAGACTCATATGACTCCAACACCACGGCCCCCGCCCCCTCAGCCACCACAAGACCATCTCTTTTCCTATCAAATGGTCGAGGTGTTAGATGTGGCGTATCATTAAAATCAGTGGAACAGGCAAGCAGGTTGTCAAAGACTGCGACGGCCGTCGTATCATACTCATCCGCGCCCCCACAGATCATTACATCCTGCAATCCGTATTTGATGAATTCATAGCCAAATCCGATGGACTGACTGCTGGTTGTGCAGGCAGTGGAAGAAGAGATTACCCTTCCGGTGATCTCAAACATTTTTGTTATGTTGACGGCAGTGGTGTGCACCATGGACTTGAGATAATCCACTGCGCCTATGGACGAAAGCCCTGATTCGGCGGCATTGAAAAATTGCTTGTATATACCTCTCTGGACCGTGGGGCTTCCGTGTGTTGAGCCAAAGGCCACTCCAACACGACCGGAAGCGAGGATATCTTTGTCCAGTTCCGCCATTGCAATAGCTTCCTTTGCCACCTGACAGGCGTAATATGAAACCGGTCCCATTGTCTTGCGATATTTGCGGTCAAAATCATACTCGATATCGTAACCCACCGTTCCGAAAACCTTTGAATGAATATGTCCTGACAACAGGTTATCTTCACGCATTCTGGCGACCCCGGAAACCCCCTTGAGCAGGCTGTCAATGATCTCATGCTTCCGGTGGCCGATTGGCGTTATCAAAGCGGCCCCTGTGATAACAACTCTTCTTTCCATTATGTCCCTATTTAAAGATCCGGCCCCAGAGGACCCGGCTTTGGTTACCCTCAGAGAGGTTTTAGTCTACTGCAATTTGAATAGCCCAAGGAGTAATGGAGTATTGGAGTGATGGAGTGTTGAAAGAGCTACCTGATCACCCATGGAGGTAATAGACAGACCTAGTTCCTGAAGACTCACTGCCTTTTATGGTTTTTCCAATACTCCAGTACTCCAATACTCCATCACACCCGGTTAATCCTGTAGCGACTCCACATAATCACAAATCTGATTTATGGTTCGAATATCCATTGCCTGTTTTTTTTCATCCTGTGTAAGCCCCGTGCCCAGCAACTTTTCAATTTCACCCAGCAGTTCAAGGGCATCTATGCTGTCAAATTCATACATCTCTCTCAGGTCGTCATCCGGACCTGGCTTTTCTATCTCAAATTCCTCCCGAAAGATCTCTAAGATCTTGGATTGTATCTCCTCACGTGTCATGACATAGACCTCATCTCTTGCCGTCCCTTGGGAACATCTATCATTTAATCCTGGAAGCCAATACTACAATAATTATTAACAAAACACCCGGAAAATGGAAAACATAAAGTCATTCCCCATATTTCGTCTCTCAAGGAGAAGCGGAACTGGGGGCCATCAAGAAGGCGAATTGGGAAATCGTCGGCCCAGGAAAGGCTCAAAGTGATACCATTCTAATGGGCTTTCAAAAAGTGCATTTTCAAGAAGATCTGCATACCCTTGAGCCGAACGCAGAACAACCTCTTTTCTTTTAGAACGTGACGGAGCCCTGACGTACCTTGGTTTGCTTATCTTAAAGTGATAATTTTTTTTACCAATACGAAAAGCAAAAAATATAAATATAGGCACCCCCGACAAAAGCGACAGCATATGGGGGGCTTCCGGAAGTCGGATCTCGTGGTCTAAAAAAAGGGCCGGGATTACCCGCTGTTCCTTGCTCCACACCACATCCCCGGTCATTGAAACAAACCCCCCGGCTTTCAACAACCGTATGCCCTCAATAATATCAAAGGGTGACCCCTTTTCGTGATCAACACCAACGATTCTTATCCCCTCCTCTGACAGCGCCTCTTTCTGGATGCTCTCAATTTGTTCTTTCTGCTTGATCCCCATGTACAGAAGAAGGTCCATCCCATGGCTTCTCTGTTTCAAGAGATGGGCAGCTACCTCCCAGTTTCCCATGTGGGACATAAGGATAATGCCGCCCGTTCCATTTTCCATGGCCTTCTCAAGATGTTCCCAACCTTCAGAGGTATAAGAGAGTCCCTCCAAGTCTTGAACCAGGAACCTGTCAAGAAAAACATTTGAAAAATTATGGTATTGTCTCCATGCACACAACAAATGATAAAATCGGCCTTTTTCCGGAAAGAGCACCCTATAAAACCGTACACTAACCCCCACTCTTTTTGGAAAAAAGATAAAATAAACGGTAGATATTATCCAGGCAAAAATCACAAAAACCCACGGCCCCATCCGTTTGGACAGCTTAACCATGGCCCTGTAAAAGAATCCCTTCACTTCAGGCGATTATCCTTATTTTCACCCTGCCCTTCCCGGGCAAGGCGCGTGTTAATAGATTCCTTTTTCCCTCCCCGAAAAAAAGCCACTGCCCAGGTCCCCGGTCCCATGTGAACACCCGATGTTAAAGAGAGGGGTTGCAATTTTACCTCAGCAGCAGGATAACGCATTTGCACCTCTCTCATCACCGTCTCTTCGACCCATGGTCTGTTGTCGGAATATTCCAACATGATAAAGGCCTCTGAATCCTTTTTGATTGCCCCATCAAGTTTTTCAAATGCAAACTTCATCTGGTCCTTTTGGTTTCGGACGACCCCGACTTTTTTTGCCCCTTCGGCCATCGGGCTGATAATTGGCTTCATATGGAGCATATCACCAAAAAATGCACTGGTCTTGGACAGTCTCCCGCCGGCCGCCAGATATTCAAGTTTATCCAGAAAGACATATTCCTCGCACTGGTCAATTGCCTTTTTTGCAAATTCGATTACTGCGTCAGGGCTATTTGTTCTGGTTGAATATTTTGCCGTTACCAGAGCAATTGTCCCCAACCTGCCTGAGGCGGTAGTGGTGTCGATGACTGTCAAACGGTCATCAGGGTCATTTTTTTTCTTCCAGGCCATGGCAACGTCATAGTTACCCGTAAAAACAGATCCAACACAAAGATATATTGTTTTTTTATGTTGATTTAAGATATTTTGATAATATTGGTGGCGTTCAAAAACAGATGCCTGAGAGGTTGAAACCTTTACCCCATCTCTCATGTGTTTATAGAGCTCTGATGGAGAAAACAGGGTCTCCGGCAGGGTTTTATCTCCTGCCATAATATAACTGTCAAGAAGCGTAATTCCTAAATTGACCGAATCTTCACGCGTAAGAGAACCAGCCGCATCGGTCATAATATGGATACAGCCTCGGGTTTTTTTCTGTCCAAAATGAACGATCTGTTTTCCAAGATTGTCGTCGGACCATTCCAGGATATCCCCAAAGGATTCGACCTCTCTTTTTACTTCTTCCCTGTCTGCAGTGTGGAGATGAATTTGTAGAAGATTGTCATGGGGGATCACCACTATGCTTTCACCATGTTTTGAAAGTTTTTCAATTTCCTGTTGAGATTTCCCATCCACTTGTACGACCATATCAACACAGTAACCGTCTTCCATATTTTCATTAAAAGAAGGTGAAACACTGAGCATATCTGTAAATGTTTCCGTGACGGGTTTGAAGGCATCGGTCTTGTCGACAAGGGCCATAAAAAAACCTTCGAGAAATATATACATACCGAGTGCACCCGAATCCACCACCCCGGCGATTTTTAGCTTTGGAAGAAGCTCCGGCGTTGACCAAACCGCCTTTTCCAAAACAGCAATAATCTGTGAAACACCTTTATGGGTGATTTTGACATCGTCTCTTTCCAAGACATCAACCAGTTCATCAAACACAGTAAGCATGGTCCCTGTTACCGGGTCATGGATTGCCTGCCATGCCATGTCTCTGCCAAGACGGGCTGCCTCGGGGATGGCTTCAACCGAACAGGCAACAAGAAGCCCTGAAAAAAATCGAGCGGCTATGTTGCCGGAATTTCCACGGGCAGAAATCAACAGCCTGCGAATGGTGACTTCCCGGTCTTGGCTAATCTGCCGCAAAGGGGATAGGCTCGCTATCAGGTTTCGTCCGGTGTCGCCATCGGCCACCGGAAAGACATTTATGTCATCAAGCAGCGTGGACCAGGCGGCTACCCGTTCAACCCCAAAAACAAGTGCTTCCTGCATCGATTTTTCCATTTCTAGAATCCCAGCGGTTTACGAATTTCAATCGGAATTTCAAACATCATCTCGAATTTCGGATACTTCACTGCAACCTGATCACCTTTTCCTTTTGTACATATCTCTCTTTTCCCAATGAGGTGTATTTCAAAATCTATTACAATCTTGATTCTCGCATCAACAATTGTTGCCTTGCAGATAAATTCATCACCATATCGCAGGGGAATAATATGTTTTGTGGTCGTTTTTGTAATTGGAAAAAGATAGTTTGTCTCTTTGAAAAATCCCCAAAGATCAATCCCAACGCTTTTAAACAATCCAAACCTTGCAATATCAAAATACTTGAGATAATTGCCGTGCCACACGATCTGCATTGGGTCTACGTCATGAAAAGGAACAGTCTGCTGCATTTCGTAGCTTATGGTTTCTTTTTTTGCCATCGTTAAACCCTGAACCTGTGAACGGTTACGGATTATTGTTGAGAGAGAAGCACGGGGTTTATCTGTTTACCTGCAAAATAGAACTCCGAGTCATGGCGTAAAGATCCAGGGCAATCGCATCAGGACATTCTTTCTCAACAATTTTAAAAGGATGCCTGACCAGGGGACCCGGGTCATATTTATCTTCTCCCACATTGGTTGCCCCTATAACCACCTTGATCCTGGAAGCATCCAGGTCTGATGTCTCAAGGAGGTCCTTTAACGCGGTCACGCCAATTCTTTCATCTTTAGGGGCGACCACTCTTTTTCTTACGCCGATTCTCTTTTCTATGGTTTAATTGTTGACAGGGACGTTGCCTTAAAAAACATTCCCCTTTCTGAAAAAACCGAATTATCAACTATTTTACCACCATTCCATGCCCCATAAGCAACAATTTCAAGAATTGAATCCGATGGCAAACCGTCCTCCTCCCTAGGGCCTCAGAATTTCAATAAAGACCCTTACCATATTAGTAGGCGTTCACGGGTTCAAAGGTTTATGGGTTCAAGCCCGCCCTGGTGCGACGTGATGTGGCCATGAAATTGCTTTCACATTCTATGGGCTTGGCTTTCCATCACCACATCTTAAAATGCCAGGTCTGGGCCAGGGATTCCAATTTCGTCCACGCGCTGCATTTGGTATACGTATTTGCGAGAAAAGCATCAGTTTCATCAGGCCTAATCCAAAACTTGGAGCCAAATTGGCAATTACTTGGGAAAATGAGGATTCTTAACGAGGGCTCTGAGTCTTTAAGCCCCTCTTTGTTCTTAACCTTGAACGTTGAACCCTGAACCTTTGAACGGTTAGCCATATTATTATGCCACCAAATCAAAAAGACAACAAGTCCATATACAAATTTTCCGGAAAAATTATCTCTGCCGCAAATACTTTAAAAAGCCTAGTTTTTCTACCGGCTTACAGCCAAGCTGATCGCGACTACTGTTATTCAAACGGCGTGTCGATAAAACAACTCTGCTGATCAACAACCCTTCCTTGATTATCAAAAAAAATGTATTTTTTAATTAATAGCTTGCTTTTATGGCAAAATAGGATAATCTTTTAATTTTGGGTTTCGTTTCAGGGAAAGATCCATTTTTCAAAAGTGGCGACCTGAAGTTTGGAACCGTAACAAGTATCCTGAAAGGAGGTTGTCACTATGGCTAATGGAACTGTAAAGTGGTTTGATGACCGTAAGGGCTTTGGTTTTCTCGAGCAAGAAGACGGTCCTGACGTATTTGTTCATCATTCCGCCATCAATGGAACCGGCTTTAAGTCTCTCAATGAAGGCGAGAGCGTCACCTTTGACATAGAGCAAGGTCAAAAAGGCCCCGCCGCGACAAATGTCACAGTGGTTTAATCCCTGTTCCGGCAAAATAAGGCATTCCATCGAAATATGATGGAATGCCTTATTTTTTGAAACAAACAACTGATTGACATTGTCCGTTATGCACCAACCGCTGACAATGTTCAGCTTTTGGAACGGATGGTCATAACCAAGACAAACAACCTTGAAAATTTGTCTCGGTCGACCGTGGACTGGGAAAGGGTTAAGGGTCAACCACCACTCACCGCTGAAAAGATCTTCAAAACATCATTTTCCTTCAGGGTCGTTGTTTTGTTTTCCTGATGGTCGTTAAGGACTAAGATGGTAGGGATGTCGGTCAAATTCAGCATTTCTAACACGCCGGCCACACTGGTCTCTTCCGGTATCTCCCATTTGTCGCCACCCAGATTTTTGCCGTCACCCGGACTTTTGTCGGTGAATGAGACTTTTTGATGGAGACCGGAAGCGACCTGTAATTCTATAATCATAACCCGTGCCTCTCTTTTTCTCCTGTCCAGTATGAGATAAGGCCCACCCCCCATCAAAGAAGAAACGCCTCTGTGGGTCTCCTCCCTGATCGGTATTTGGCGGGCCCTGTGGGACTAGAAAATTGCCTGTCCTTTTCGAATCTCAAAAATTCCAAAAATCATCAATTTCTTCCTGCGAAACATCAAATACCTCATTGGTGGGCGACAGCGGCTCCGTCCTCATCCAATCCGGCAGCCTGTCGGCCTCCGGTCCAATGCCAGCCTTGAGGTTGAAGGCCCTTTCCCCCTTTAGTGTGTCTTTCCCCATCTGCACATAATCATCCTCTGAGAGATTCGTCCCGATGAGGGCATTGATCATGGTTGTGAGGAGTCCTGAGGCCCCGGTCAAAAAGGTAAACATGCAAAGACCTGTGCAATCGAACGCGGTCGTGAGAATTTGTGACTCTCTGCTCCTTTCTACCTGACCCTCCTTTGACAAGGGTTCATCCAGGACAACACCGGCCGTGTGATCTGCACCCTGGGGACTGCATGTGTAAGTAATGGCCCATCCTTTGGATGTACGGGCGGCATGCGCCGGGATCCCCTGACCCTTTACGGCCGGTACCCGATCGATTCCCAGGACCGATGCTGCGTTGGCTGTCCCGCTTCCAATGATGCGGCCCAAATGTGTTCCCTGTGCAACCTCCTCGATAAGGGCCTCGGCCCTGGCCGCATCGCCAAATTCAAAGAGCCCAGCGTCATTTAAGAGTCCAATGGTACAACCGGTTTCAATGGTGTCCAGACCGTTTTCATCACAGGCACGGTCCATCCTGGCAATTGCATCCAGATCATCGATTCCGAGATTGGGTCCAAGCATTCCCAAAGTCTCATATTCAAACCCGCTGGTGACGTGATTTCCCTCCTTGTCATAAAATTCCGGAGAACACTGGATGACACAACCCGGCATACAGGTATGGCCGCACCCCGTATTGCCAACCCTGGCCTTGTTTGTCTCATGGATTGCATTGGCATTGATTTTTTGCCGTTTTTCATCTTCAAAGGAACCCTGTCTGTGGTTATATGTGGGCAGACTGCCGCGTTCATTATCCCCCTCAATAAACATGGGAGTTCCAAAGGTATGAAACGCCTCGGTAAAATCCCCCGTACGGATTGTCTCTGCACATTCCTTTACCGCGGCTTTGAATGCCTCTTCGTTTACAGGTTTACGCAATGCACCGCCTGAGTCATCGATCACGACCGCCTTGAGCCCCTTGGCACCCATGATGGCACCGACCCCTCCCCGGCCGCAATGACGTGCAGGTCTACCTTCGGGATCAGTGACCGCCACGCTTGAGTTGCACATCTTCATTTCCCCTGCAGGACCGATTATCATAATGCCGACCTTATCCCCATAGCGTTCACGGAGTTTGTCACATGCGGCATAATTTTTTAGCCCCACGATGTCCCCGGCAGGTTCAAGGCTGGCACCTTCAGCATTTAGCTTTAGGACTTTCCATTCGTCGGACTTTCCGTCAACCATCAAGGCCTGAATCCCCAAACGGCCGAGTTTTTGTCCCGCAACCCCTCCGGCATTGGCCTCCTTGATGCCGCCTGTCAGCGGGCTCTTCCCACCCACCGATAATCGATGGGCATTGGGGGCGGCGCTTCCGCCCAGGATCCCAATCGCGGTTACAAATAATGCCTCGGGGGAAAGAGGGTGGGCCGTGGCCGAACCATACTCCGTCATCAGATAATTGATCATTCCCCTGCCCCCAATGGCCTTTCCCTCAGGCACGGGCATTGATTCAATCTTGCCTTGTGTCATGTCGACTTTCAAAATCTTCATCGCTTTCTCCTTTTTAGAGGTTGATGGTTCAGACCCAGATTTTATGCCAGGTAAATGCCAAACTTTTGAAACATTGTTGTAACTACTCACGTAGTCAGGCTGAAGCTGTTTAGACTGAAGGCTGGAGGGGGCAGACGAGCACAATTGCCGCATTTTGGCGAAAATATCTGATTTTTCACCAAAAATGGCTTCAAAATGCGCTTTTTCCTAATCCCGCGTTCCGCGGGACCTTCAGCCTATCCACCTGAGTGGTTACACATTGTTTATAAATAGACGTTCTGCCTTTTCGTTGTCAAGTATCTCCTTATTATGAGCCTTTGCTATGGTTCACATATCCTCTCAGAGTAGGGCCATTATGCATAATATCATTAGACAGTTACTAATTGAATCTTGTGCAAAAAACACAAGAAATTTTTTGCAATCCCCTGGAAGCCAGTGATAGAGCGGGTTTTCAAAGAATGAATGACTATTCAATTGTTTGTTCCTGCAAAGGTACTGAGTTTCATGTAAATATTTTTTTATTGCTTTTCTTTGCGAGCTTTGCGTCTTTGCGCGAGACTTTTTTGGTTCCGGCTTGTCCGGGTTAGAAAAAGCTCATTGTTGACACGCCAGCCTAAATCCATTAAATTCTTTTCCAGAAAAAACAAGTTCTTATCACCCGTTAATGGCGATCTGACGTTTTTTGTCTACCAAAAGGAGGGAAATGGCCATGGACCCTATATCTTCCAGTTTTAATGAGTACATCGACCAGGTCACCCAGATTGGAGATACATTCGGCCGGCTGGTGGTCAAGGGCATGGTCCTTTTGGTTGTTGTTCTTTTCTTGACCAAATTCTTGGGACGGTTCCTCGCCTTGATCCTGACCAGATTCGGAATGCCTGAACGTCGGGCGATCCTGGCAGTCACCATTTTGCACATCCTGGTCCTCTTGCTCGCGGCCCTGCTCGTTCTGAACATGCTCGGCTTCCCGGGGATCTTACTTTTCAGGATAATAATCGTCATTGTCATGGTCGGATTGGCAATTTTCATAATCGGCAAACCTTCATCCCTCAGTTACCGTTCAAAAAAGGTGATTCCGTCGCGGTGGGTGCCACTCTTGGCAAGGTGGAAAAGGTCACCTTCATGCACACCCTTATCAGGACTTTTGATGGCAAGATGGTCTTTATTCCAAACCATAAGGTTTTGAACGATCAAGTGGTAAACTTAGCCATCAGACCAAACCGGCGGGTGGATATCGACTCTTCATCCCTACGATCAGGACCTGGAAAAGGTCAAGACAACGGTGAGCGAAGTCCTGTCTGATGACGAACGCGTGCTGGAAAAGCCTGCCCCAGGGTGGTCATCTCCAAATTCACCCCGACTACCGGCACATGCAGGCCCGTTTTTGGGTGGAGAGAAAGTTAGCTATCACGGTGCGCTGGGCAATCAACGAAAAGATCGATGCCGATTCACCCGGGAGGGCATCAACATGGCCGCCCCCAGGATGGAAATATTGCATCATGGTCTCAAATCCGACACGTCCGGGCCCAGCGTTTGACCCCGTGAGGCAGCACCGTTTGTCTCTAACCACGCTATCTGAGGTGTAGGCGTTCTACCCTCCAGCGCGGAAATTCCGCTGATCCGGAGGTATAGGCTTTACATTCCACAAGGCAAGGACCCAGAAAAGAAAAAATCTACAGCGTTATGTCAATCAAGATAATATGCAGTTGCTTAGATTTGATCAAGCAATTGTCGAAAAAAGCCTGGACCATGTCTGATTAGGACTAATGTAAGCCTTCACGCCGAGCGTCAACCATGACAAAAGATGGTAAACCGTGATATGGTGGCGGGAATGCTTATGGAATAATTATGGGGGAGGTATTGTGCCATGATGTCCAAACAAGATCGAAGAATTTTTGACCAGTTTACCTCACGGGTGCGCCAGCGTTTTCCGGACGCACGTATTTGGGCATTTGGCTCCCGCGCCCGGGGAAATGCTACGTGGGAATCCGACTTTGATATTTGTATTGTCCTTAATCAGGTTAATCAGGAGACAGATCGATGGATTCGTGACATAGCCTGGGAAGTCGGTTTCGAAAACGAGCGTGTCATTACAACCGTTGTCTTTGATTTTGATCAGTTTGAGAATGGCCCCATGTCCGAAAGTACACTTGTGGCTAATGTACTTCAAGAGGGGGTAGCCTCATGATCACTGAAAATATTCAAGCTCTTGTGGCATACCGTCTTGAACAGGCCGATGAGACGCTGGATGCAGCCCGGATTCTCCTTGACAAGACACTGGACCGTTCAGCCGTCAACAGGGCCTACTACGCCATGTTCTACGCAGTGCTGGCGCTCTTAGCAACGCGCAAGCGAGAGACATCCAAACACAGTGTGGGGCCATTTCTCTCTTTGATAAAGAGTTTGTAAAACCGGGAACCTTTACTAAAGATTTTTCACGTTGGCTCCACGATGCGTTTGATCTCCGGCAGCGCTCTGATTATGTTCGCGATTTCAAGGTGACCAGGGAAGAAGCCGAGGCGACGCTTGAGCATGCTGTTTCCTTTGTAGAAGGAGTGAAAACCACACTTGCCGAGCTATCAAAAAATCAGCGATTGAGTGGGTTCCAGCAAAGCATCAAGAAATGAAAAGATGGCCTGACCGGGGGCAAATAGAAGCAGTTATCGCAGGTTTTAGTATTATCAAAATTTGGCCGATAACCCACAGAATGTTGGTTCAGAAGTCGCGTTTTCCTTTCCTCAAAAATCCTCATTTTCAGAGGATTTTTTTTATAAATCCACAATCTACAATCCACAATGGAAGGGCCTTATCTGTCAAACAGATGCGTTATGATAAACCGACAGTTTTTATGCGGGAAGGCATTTTAATTGACTTCCGGTGTATTTATTTATAAACGATAATAGGCAATATTTCTGCTTTAATGGCCTTTTTTAACCCCAAGCTGGAAAAAGGATTCGAAATGCTCCAAAGTCACCCAAAAACCCTGTTACTCCGAATAGATGGAGAACGGGGTTTTGTTTTTCGGGGATCAGTGAAAATTGATAGCGTAAGATAAGGGATTCAAATGTGGGAATAAGGCACTGAAATCAACAATCAAGTTATAAAAAATCGTTCAATATCAGCTAATTATATGAGTTATTTACTTATTGATGGACGTTATATATTAAAATACCGAAGGGTTACACCCCTGAGGGTACAGGGAATACAAAAAAAGGCATTGACCTGAACCATACCATAAAAAGAAACCTCCTGTTAAGAATAAAGTAATTACCACAACAACGTTAACTTAAGGAAGGAGGTTTCAGATGACAGT
>PVMK01189134.1_pt2 | contig 32699 bp, 29 predicted proteins | sample 1853481 | NCBI WGS metagenome assembly PVMK01 (sample SAMN08533507, study PRJNA380276) | Marine sediment metagenome, whole genome shotgun sequencing project.
CAGATGTACTGGCCAATGATGCCACAGGCGACCCAGCCTCCAGCATCACTGCCTTTGATGGTACTTCCGTGAGTGGCGGCACCGTCACCTACAACAACGACGGTACCTTTGATTACACCCCGGCAACCAATTTTAATGGCAATGACAGTTTCACCTATACCATTACCGATCTGGATAATGAGACGAGCACCGCCACCGTGACCATCACGGTCAATGCTGTCAACGTTCTCCCTGTCGGTATTCCTAACATCACTGGTACCGCGATAGAAGATGCAACCTTAACAGTTGATATATCAGGTATTAGTGATGCAGATGGTTTAGGTGCCTTTAATTATCAATGGCTGCGTGATGGTGCGGCGATAGGTGGTGCAAATGGTGCTACCTATACCTTAGTAGCTGCGGATGCAGGTTCCTTAATTACCGTAACCACCAGTTACACAGATGGCAATGCTACGGCTGAATCAGTCACCAGTGCCGCTGTTGGCCCTGTGGATGATGACGAATTTTTCGTCGATGTTGTACCAGAGCCACCTGGTATAGATACGGATGATGATCCTGGACCAGAACCAGTTGAAAAAATTATTGGATCAGAAACAGAGGCAGAAGTCCTGGGAAAAATTCTGGGAGAGACTGAACTATCAGCACCAAGTTTTTCAGTTGGGGATCAAAATGAGTCTACAATCATTCGCCCAGTGGACATTAGCCCATTGGATCTGACAAATATAGATGGGTTGGTTTCATCTACTGATAATTATGATGAGCGAGGTCTAAAGTCTATGCTGCTGAAATTTGTCGATCTGAATAATCTGCTTATTTCACGCTTCGAATCATCAAACCGGGCACCTATAGTTCTTGCAGAGATACCATTGATGGATAATCTTGATTTTATTGGAGGCCTTGATAGGATGATTTATGAAATGGACAGGGCCGTCGTCGAAGAGCAGGGTCAGGCAAAATTAAACGGTGAATTCATGATAGGGAATTACATTGAGCCTGACAGTTGGATTTGTGAGCTGGTTATTGCGAGCAGGTTCATTATTTGCCAGTTTTATGTCGATTGCGCCTCTATGGAAACAATTTGATCCATTGCCAGTACTTGGTGCTGCCAAAAAGAAGAAAGAAGACCTGGAGCCTGAAGATGAAAAGGATGCAAAAGTGGAAGAAATTTTCGCAGGTAATAAAGAGCACGAATAATGCCGAAATCGACTATATTTAAATTCATTACTTCCCCGATAAGCAGGCTTAGCTTCAGTATCGTCATGCTGACAGTGAGTCTATTGCTTGTTGCAGATTTACTTGGCCTGACACCTGATGCAAATGAATCTGAAATGCAGACTCGCAAGGTCATTGTTGAATCATTAGCAGTCCAGTTGTCTGGAAATATTATTAATGATCAATTCGAAAACATCGACAATACCCTTCGCTCTGTAGTTGTACGAAATGATAATGTTTTGTCCGCTGCCGTACGTCTTGCATCGGGTGATTTATTTGCCGCATCTAGTATGCATGATAAAAACTGGACTTTACAAGCTGATGATCCATCGACCACAACACAAGTGCATGTGCAACTTGTCAACAAACAAGGTCGATGGGGTAGTGTAGAACTTCGATTTAAGCCATTGAATAAGGGTAGTGATTTTTTCCAGAGCCCACAATTCCTGGTCATTCTATTTATGTCTCTGGCGGGTTTTATTGTCTATCAATTGTTCCTGAAACATAGTTTGAAGGAACTCAATCCTGATGCGGTCATACCCGAACGCGTTCGCGCAGCACTGGACACTCTGACGGAAGGTTTATTGATTATTGATCAGGATGATTACATCGTCTTTACCAACACATCATTTGCCGACAAAACAGGATTATCGACAAATGATTTAATTGGCAAGAAAAGTAGTAGCCTGGGTTGGGAGAGAAAAGAACGCAAGTCAGATAGTAATAGTATGCCCTGGCTGTGTTTGCTTGAGGGTGAAGAAATGCCCGAGGATGTGACGGTAAGGTTGAAGGCCGGGCTTAAGGAGGCTCGCACCTTAACGGTCAATGCTTCGCCAATTATGGCAACAGGAGAAAAGGTCAGAGGTGTTTTAGTTACATTTGATGATATAACCGGGATTGAAAGCAAGAACGAAGAACTGAATCGTGCGTTGGTTAAACTGGAAAGTAGCCAACGCGAAATCACACGCCAGAACAAGGAACTGGAAGTGCTCGCTACACGCGATCCCCTGACCAATACCTTGAACAGGCGTTCTTTGTTCCAGGGATTTGATACTCTGTATATCGAGGCACTTGATCATAATGAAGAACTCAGTTGCATAATGGTCGATATCGATCATTTCAAACGGGTAAATGATACTTATGGTCATTCAGTTGGTGACACGGTAATAAAATATCTGTCAAATCTCCTGACCGAATGTTCTCGTCCCAATGATCTTGTTGGGCGTTATGGTGGCGAGGAATTTGTTATTGTCCTGCCAGCAACGACCATTGAAGAAGCTGCTGTTATTGCTGAGCGAATGCGCAAGACAATAGAAGCCGGGGACAAAGACAAGTTACCTAAAGAATTAAGTATTACATGCAGTTTTGGTGTTTCAAGTCTGGTGGTTGGTGTGAGTGCTCCTGCAGAATTAGTGGAGTACGCTGATGAAGCGCTATATGTCGCCAAGGAAGGGGGACGTAATCGGGTAGTAATGTGGTCAGATGATCTGCCAAAGAGCAGTTCGGAAAATACTACTCCTGTGGTCAAACAGGAAGTTATGCAAGCGTCTGTACAAGTACAGCCGACACCTGTAACTGAGATTAAGCCTGTGTCTCAGTCTTCGGATAATAGATCATCTTTAGAGGCGGATGGTACGGAACGGCTATGGGATGGAGAAATTATTCCACCCGAAAAGATCAAGGTTCATGATGAGGGACACGGAAACTCAACGGAAATGGTGTTGCTGTTCGATCGTATAGATCAAGCTATCAAGCGTTCTCATCGTTATAATACACAGACCGCTGTACTAGTAATGAATATCGACGCACTGCAAAAAATCCAGGATACCATGGGCATGAAGGTTGCGTCGAAACTTACCAAGACAATAAGCGCCCGTCTTAAAAGAGCATTTCGCGATACCGACACTATTACAATCGCAAAGGAAAATGAAATGTTATTTAGTGTTTCACGCATGGGTAATAACGATCTCGTAATATTGCTGGCGGACTTAGATGACACTAGTGTTGTTACTTCTATCATCCAGCGTATTTTTGCAGTTCAAGATGAGCCAGTGGAAGTCGAGGGTAACGAAATCTATCTAACCACTGACATTGGTGTCAGCGTCTATCCTATCGATGGAGATGATATGGATACACTGATCAAAAAGGCCAGTAGCGCTATGCGTGCAAGCAAAACTATGGCTAGGAACAATTACCGCTTCTATTCAAGCGATATCAACAAACATTCCAGACATCAACTACGATTAGAGGCCGATCTGCATCATGCCCTGGATCGTGATGAATTCATTATTCACTATCAACCAAAGGTAGACATAAAGACTGGCGATATTTCAAGCATGGAAGCCTTGATACGCTGGAATCATCCACAATTAGGTATGGTCAACCCCAATGATTTTATTCCTCTGGCTGAACAAACTGGTCTGATTCATGAGATCATGATATGGGTGATTCGTGAAGTTAATAAACAATTGAATATATGGAAATCTGCAGGGCATGAAATGGTCAAAGTTGCGGTTAATATATCTCCTGTTCAATTCCATAACCCGAATCTGGGTGACAGCATAGTTGAGCTATTTAAGGATCTCGGCGTAGAGAACAATGCAATCGAAATTGAGATCACCGAATCAGCATTGATGCAAAATATGGATACTGCCATTGGCAGTCTGAGAAAGCTGAGCAAAGCCGGAGTGCATATTGCACTGGATGACTTTGGTACTGGCTACTCATCCTTAAGTTGTCTAAAGGACTTGCCATTGAACACAGTCAAGATAGACCGATCCTTTATCATCGATCTGGTGGATAGTGCTGAATACACAGCACTTGTCTATGCGATCGTTGCCATGAGTAAAGCCCTGAACCTGAAAGTTGTTGCGGAAGGGGTAGAGACAGTAGAGCAACTGCGTTTCTTGCAGGATATGGGTTGTGATCAAATTCAGGGCTACCTGACGGCCAAGCCGATGCCGAGTAATGAAATTCTAAAACTTATGTCTGACTCATCCAGCATTAAACGCCTGGTAACTGATCATGTAAGTAATCAATCTGTATTGCCAGGGCAGGAAGCAGCAACAGCGGTATCTGGCATGATGGGTATATTGAATGAATTCACAGAAACAGCCCTGCAAGGCACAGTTACCAGGCCAGAGAATAAGCATAACGACCCTACGCTATCAAACCGGAACCACTAAAAGGGACATTTTTAGAAACACACCTGAGGTGATTGAGCAAAGCCTGAGCATGTAAAAATTGTCTGACATCACAGAGTCGCTTTGGTATTCTTGCATTAACACTTAACTGACTGAACAGGTCGCATATTCCGGACACAATTCCGAACCCCTGCAAAATAATAATTACAATATTTAAGGTATAAATGATGACAGTTGCTTTTGTATTTCCCGGACAGGGTTCCCAGTCTTTAGGAATGTTGGCTGAATTGGCGGCTGCGCAGTCGGCAGTTCAATCTACATTTGCAGAGGCTTCTGAGGCACTTGGCTATGATTTGTGGCAGCTTGTGCAACAAGGCCCTGAAGAGGAATTAAGCAACACAACTAAAACCCAACCAGCATTACTGGCAAGTGGTGTCGCCACATGGCGAGTCTGGAATGAATTATCTCAAGTACATCCGGTCATGATGGCGGGGCATAGCCTGGGTGAATATTCAGCGCTGGTCTGTTCGGGTGCCCTTAACTTTAGCGATGCGATTCAACTGGTTGCCGATAGAGGTGCCTATATGCAGGATGCTGTACCAGCAGGGACCGGGAGTATGGCGGCAGTGCTTGGTCTAGAGGACGGTCAAATTGAAGCGGTCTGTGAACAGGCTGCACAGGGGCAGATAGTCACAGCAGCAAATTATAATTCTTCAGGACAGGTGGTCATCGCAGGACATAAAGAAGCTGTAGATCGCGCCGTTGAGCTGGCAAAGGCAGCAGGAGCCAAACGTTCGGTTATTTTGCCAGTGAGTGTGCCTTCTCATTGTGCACTCATGCAAAAAGCTGCTGAACAGTTTGCAGAGCGACTGGATGCGGTAAATTTTGAGCAAGCGAACATTCCGGTTCTACATAATATTGACGCAACAGAACGCAGTGATATTGATGAAATCAAGCTGGCTTTGCAGGATCAACTATGTCAGCCAGTCCGTTGGCTTGAAACAATTCAGAAAATGGTCAGTAAGGATGTTAGTACAATCGTTGAATGTGGTCCGGGGAAGGTATTAAGTGGTCTCATCAAGAGAATTGATCGCAGCCTGAATATTTTCCCCATTTTTGACCCCGCATCATTGGAAAAGGCCCTTGCTGGGGTAACTGCCTGATAATCTGGCCAGGGAAAAAGAATTAGTAGGATGAGGACAAAAAAATGAAACTTGAAGGACAGACTGCACTGGTAACCGGTGCAAGCCGAGGCATTGGCCAGTCTATTGCGTTGACTTTGGCCAACGCTGGAGCGTATGTTATTGGTACGGCCACCTCAGAAAATGGTGTTGAATCCATCAATAAAACATTTGCTGATGCGGGCCTGCAAGGCTGCGCCTATGTTTTAAATGTGACAGATAGTTCTTCCGTCAAGGCATTTGAAGAGGCTTTGAAGGCAGATGGTCATGTTCCAGGCATTTTGGTCAATAATGCAGGTATCACCAAAGACAATCTTCTGATGCGTATGAAAGATGACGAATGGGAAGATGTTATCAATACCAATTTGAACGGTATCTACAGGATCACAAAAATGTGTCTGCGCGGGATGGTGAAGGCACGACAGGGCAGAATTATTAATATCACCTCAGTCGTGGCCATGTCCGGGAATCCAGGGCAGACCAATTACGCAGCATCAAAGGCGGGAATGATTGGTTTCACCCGCTCGTTGGCCAGAGAAATCGGCTCACGTGGTATTACCGTCAATGCTGTCGCACCTGGATTTATAGAGACAGATATGACGGATGCCCTGGAAGATGGGCAGAGAGACTCATTGCTCCAGCAAATCGCTCTGAATCGCCTGGGCAAGGCCAGTGAAATTGCCGAAGTTGTCAGTTTTCTGGCATCAAGCGACGCCGCCTATATTACGGGGGAAACAATCAATGTGAACGGTGGTATGTATATGGGGTAGTGATTATTCGAATATAAATCATTAGATAGTGAGACTATCTTTTTGATTAGAAAAGAAAAAACATATTAATACAATATCCGGGTTGAAAGTTATCTGCATTTCACTAAACTAGACCCGCTATTCGGCCAACTGGCCGTTAAGGGAGGAGAATTCCATTATGAGTAGTGTTGAAGAACGCGTAAAAAAAATCGTTGTAGAGCAGTTGGGAGTAAAAGAAGATGAAGTGACAAATGAGGCTTCTTTTGTAGATGACTTGGGTGCTGATTCACTGGACACAGTAGAATTGGTTATGGCGCTTGAAGAAGAGTTCAAGACAGAAATTCCTGATGAAGAAGCAGAGAAGATTACTTCAGTACAGCTTGCAATTGATTACGTCAGTGCGCATATGGAGTAACTCCATTCGCTGAATTATGAAAGGCCGCGTTAATAAAATAACGTGGCCTTTTTCTATTTTTGACCATGGATGGTTTTATGCTGCGGAACACATGGACGTGTGAGAGCAGCGCTTAACCATGGATGGTTTTATGCTGCGGAACACATGGACGTGTGAGAGCAGCGCTTGACCATGGATGGTCTTATGCCGTGTAGCACACGACTACAGGGATGCAGGAGGTAGAGCGAAGCAGGAAGCTAGAGCCGAGGACGTGCGAGAACGGCGCTAATCAAGGAGGATACTTAACTGTTATTTATGATGGCAGAGCTTAACAATAAAGGACAAAACATTGAGTAAAAGGCGTGTTGTAATCACCGGTCTAGGTCTGCTGACACCTGTTGGTAACAATGTCACCGATACCTGGAATAATATACAGAATGGTGTCAGCGGCATTGGCTTGATAGAACATTTTGATACCTCTGCATTTTCTGTACACATTGGCGGTTCAATCAAGAATCTTGATGTCTCGGATTATATTCCTCGCAAAGAAATGAAAAAAATGGATCCGTTCATCCACTATGGGATGATTGCCGGGAGTCAGGCCATTGAAGATTCTGGTCTGGAAATTACCGATGAGAATGCACACAGGGTTGGTGTTGCCGTTGGCTCGGGAATTGGCGGCCTGGCAGGCATGGAAAAATGTACCGAACAATTCCTCAAAGGTGGACCTCGCAAGATTTCTCCATTCTTTGTACCGGGCAATATTATCAATATGATTTCAGGCAACCTTTCAATCAAGTACGGGGCCAAAGGGCCTAATTTTGCCATCGTCACGGCCTGTACAACAGGCACGCATAATATTGGTGATGCTGCCAGATTGATTGAATATGGTGATGCGGATGTCATGATTGCTGGTGGTGCAGAAATGGCAAGTTCACCGATATGTTTGGGTGGTTTCGCCTCTGCAAAGGCATTATCCACACGCAATGATGATCCAGAAGCTGCCAGTCGGCCGTGGGACAGGGATAGAGACGGGTTTGTCCTCAGTGACGGTGCTGGTGTGATGGTTCTGGAAGAGTATGAACATGCAAAGAAACGTGGCGCAAATATCTATGCCGAACTTGTAGGTTATGGCATGAGCGGTGATGCATATCATATGACTGCACCCTCGGAAGACGGTGATGGTGCTGCACGTTGTATGGAGAATGCACTGAATAACGCAGGTCTTAATCCACAGCAGATTGATTATATCAATGCCCACGGGACTTCAACGCCCGCGGGGCGACGTTGTAGAGACACGGGCACTGAAAAGAGTATTTGGTACCAATCCGGATAATCTCGTCGTTAGTTCAACCAAATCCATGATAGGCCATTTACTGGGTGCAGCAGGTGGTGTAGAAGCTGTATTTTCTGTACTCGCACTACGTGATCAAGTTGCACCACCGACGATTAATCTGGATAATCCTGATCCCGAATGTGATCTGGATTTTGTGCCACATGAAGCACGACAAATGAAAATTGATATTGCCTTATCAAATTCATTCGGGTTTGGTGGCACCAATGGGACATTGATATTCAGGCGAGCTGAATAAAAATAACCAGCCCGGGCAATCATCATGATTCTCTTAAATGGACAGAGTGCAGACAGCATAGATCTTCTGGACAGAGGTTTACATTACGGTGATGGCCTGTTTGAAACGATTGCAGTCGTTAATGGGCAACCACTCAGTCTGGACAAGCATCTGCAAAGATTATTGTCAGGGTGTGAAAGACTAGAGTTAGACTTCGATGATGTTGCAATTCTTGAATCAGAAATAAATTCTATTTGTAAAAATATTGATCGGGCCGTTCTTAAAATCATCGTTACCAGTGGGGCAGGGGGCAGGGGCTATAAAAGAAGCAGCTCAGAATTAAAACCGACACGGCTACTGGCAACCTATCCGTGGCCGGAGTACCCGGACAATTATGCAACACAGGGAATACAAGTCCACTTGTGCTCAAGCAGATTAGGACACAATCCTGCACTTGCAGGTATCAAACATCTAAACAGGCTGGAACAGGTTTTGGCTCGCAATGAATGGGATGATGCCAGTACCATGGAAGGATTGATGCTGGACATTGATGACAATGTCATTGAAGGCACTATGAGCAATTTGGTTATCATTCTTCCCGATAAAAAATTAATTACATCTGATCTTTCTCTCTGTGGTATTGAAGGAATAGTGCGGCAATACATATTGGATCACTGTGCAGAGTTAGCTTACACAAGTAATGTGAAAAAATTATCACTGGAAGATGTTTATGCTGCCAGTGAAATGTTCTTTTGCAATAGTGTCGCAGGCATCATGCCAGTAAGACAGTTGGGTTGATCATAAATTTTCTTCGCAACTTGCTGCAAATGAGATCGGGCAATTTCTGATCTCACGAGGAGTCATCGCGCCATCGTGAAGCGTGTTTTGTCATTGCTTTTTATCCTGTCATTCATTACCGGCGGTGTAACAGCATGGTGGTTCTGGCATGACATGCAGCAGCAATTAGACTCACCGATTGAAATTGAAACAGGCACAGTTATTAATTACACCATTAAGCCAGGTATGAACCTGAAATTAATTGGTGAGGATTTAGTACATCAAGGGATATTGAAACATCCATACTATTTCATGCTTGAGGGGCGTCTACAGGGTGCTGATTCACGAATCAAGGCAGGTGAATATCTATTACAAGCAGGGACAACACAACGACAATTGCTAGAGCAGTTCGAAGCAGGCAAGGTCGTGCAACATTCCCTGGCCTTGATAGAGGGCTGGTCGTACAAGCAAATAATGACTGCGGTAAGTAGTAACGAAGTGCTGATAAAGACCCTGTCTGACACCGACAGCAAAACCGTGATGTCAGCATTGGGGTATCCTGATGTACATGCTGAGGGTCGTTTTTTTTCCTGACACCTATCATTTTCCCTCTGGCATGACTGATGTAGGATTTTTGCAAAGGGCCTATGAACGAATGCTGGAAGTTCTGGATGAAGAATGGCAACAAAAGGCAGAGGGCTTACCCTATAAAAATGCTGATGAAGCCTTAATCATGGCCTCCATTATTGAAAAAGAGACTGCAGTTTCCAATGAACGCGCCGCAATCGCCGGTGTATTTGTGAGAAGGTTGCATAAAGGCATGAAGTTACAGACCGATCCAACAGTGATTTATGCCATGGGTGAGAATTACAACGGCAATATACGGCGCAAGGATTTAGAAACAGATTCGCCGTACAATACCTATGTAGTTGCAGGCTTGCCGCCAACGCCGATCGCATTGCCCGGTGTCGAGGCAATACATGCAGCACTGCATCCAGAGCAGGGAGAGACTTTGTATTTCGTTGCAAAGGGAGATGGCTCACATTATTTTTCTAAAACATTGAAAGAACATAACCGCGCTGTAGCCAAATACCAATTGGGAAAATAATTTATACATGAACACAAAAGGAAAAGGCCGCTTGATTACTCTGGAAGGTATCGAAGGTGCCGGTAAGAGCAGCCACATGCAGTTTATTGCTGAGAAATTGCAACAGGCAGGCAAAGAAATACTTTTAACACGTGAACCGGGCGGGACTGATCTGGGTGAAGGCATACGTGAGCTTTTGCTTACAAAAAATGAAGAAGCCATGTTCGAGGAGACAGAATTACTGCTGATGTTCGCAGCCAGGGCGCAACATGTACAACAGGTCATTTTGCCGGCGATGGCTGCAGGCAAGATGGTTATTTGCGACAGGTTTACTGATTCAAGTTATGCCTATCAGGGGGGTGGGAGAGGTATCTCTATTGAAAAAATTCGTCAATTAGAGGCCTGGTTATTTTCCGGGGATTTGTCCGGTTTCAAACCTGATCTTACCTTGCTACTGGATCTGTCTGTGGAAACCGGCTTATCTCGTGCCAGCGCCAGGGGAGAGGCTGATCGCTTCGAGATTGAAACGGTAAACTTTTTCCAGAATGCGCGAGATATTTTTTTAAACATTGCTAAAGACGAGCCAGACAGGGTCAAAATCATTGATGCTGAGCAGCAATTAGAAGCCGTTCAGTCATCAATCCTGCAAGTGCTAGTCGAGCAAGGCCTGTGTTAAGTTCATGAAAGCATATCGATGAAACCATATTCTTGGCAAACCGAGAACTGGAATAAGCTACAGCTGGCAAATCAGGCCGGCAGGATGACACATGCTGTTTTGTTTACTGGCCCGGTTGGCATAGGCCTGGAACACTTTTCTAAATGTCTGACAGCAGGCTTGTTGTGTGAAAATTCAGGAGCTGATGCGCACGCCTGTGGAGATTGCCGTTCATGTCATTTGATCAAGGGTGAGAGTCACCCGGATCTGTTTAATATCAAACCTGAAGAGCCAGGGAAACAGATCAAGGTTGAAGAGATCAGGAAATTGATTGATTCCATTCACCTTAAAAGCCAGTACGGACGCTATAAGATCGCCGTGATTACCCCTGCCGACGCAATGAGCCGAAATGCGGCAAATTCATTGCTTAAAACACTTGAAGAGCCACCTGAACATTCATTGTTGATTCTTTTGAGTCACAGGCCAAATTTATTACCCATCACTATCAGGAGTCGATGTCAGCATATAAGGTTTACCCCTGCATATGATGAAGCCACCGTGCGCTGGGTGAATGAAAATCTGCAAGCGGGTGAAAATGCTGAAGATTTGTTAAAAATGGCGGGTGGAGCGCCTTTGGCGATTGAAGAGATGCTGGAAAGCAATGTGATGGAACAGCAGCGGAATATGCTGGACGATTTGTTTGCCCTGAAAGAAATGCAGGAAGATCCCATCAAGGTGGCAGAGAAATGGAAGACTTATGAGACATCGCGAGTATTACTATGGTTGACACAGTTGCTGGCAGATATGGTCCGTATCAAATCATTGGCAGAACCAGTCAGAATCAGCGATTCAATGACAATAGGCCGTTTGCAAGAACTGATAAAACAGTTAGAATTACGGGAGTTGACGGACTTTTATCATCTGTTACTTGAAAACTACAGTATGAGCACTGGTGCAATCAGCTACAATGCACAGGGACTGCTAGAAGATGTTATTATCCGCTGGCAGCGTTTGAATGACGAAGTGAAACAATAACCAGCAGAAGAGGGGAGTAATAACTTGGCCGGACGTGATCCACGACAAGGTATTCTGTCACTAACCATACGTGACAAGAGTGCGCTTTATGCTTCTTTTATGCCGTTTATCAAAAATGGTGGTCTGTTCATTCCAACTGCAAAGCCCTATAGCCTGGGTGATGAAGTGTTCATGTTGTTAAGCCTGATGGAAAGTAAGGAAAAATTGCCTGTTGCTGGACACATTGTCTGGATAACCCCGAAAGGTTCCCAGGGCAATAAAACTGCGGGTATCGGCGTACAATTCAGCACACTGGACAAAGGCGCCACCAAGAGCAAGATCGAGAAACAACTGGCAGGTGCCCTGTCATCTGACCGCCCCACCCATACCATGTAATTGGGCGATGTAATCAGAATTTCTTTTGACTAACAGTTAGTCACAGCACAGCTTCAAAACATCTTTTTATATTCATTCAGTTGAGAACCCAATAATGCTTGTTGATTCGCATTGCCATATTCCAATGCTTGGCAAGGAAATGGATGTTAATGAAATTATTGCCAATGCAAAGGCCCTGGGTGTCGAGCATATGTTATGTGTCTCGGTCGATCTTGAAACATACCCCGAGATATTGCGCCTGGCAGAACAACACGAGCGTATTTATGCCTCTGTTGGCGTACATCCGAATACAACGATGCAGGAGGAGGTTTCCCAGCAAACACTGGCTGAATTGGCAGCGAATGAGCATGTAATTGCTATAGGCGAGACCGGGCTGGACTATTTCAGGAGTGAAGGCGACCTTGAATGGCAGCGAGATCGTTTTCGCACCCATATCAAGGCTGCAAAATCGGTGAATAAGCCTTTGATCATCCATACTCGTGATGTTGGTGAAGATATCACACGAATATTGCAAGAAGAGGGCGCTGATGAGGTGGGGGGTGTCATGCATTGTTTTGTTGAAGACTGGGAAACTGCCCAGAAAGCGATGGAGATGAATTTCTATATCTCATTTTCCGGAATCGTGACCTTCAAAAATGCTAAAGAGGTGCAGGAAGTCGCAAAACAGGTACCTTTAGAGCGGATGTTAGTGGAAACAGACTCACCTTATCTGACCCCCGTTCCCTATCGCGGAAAACCAAATCAACCGGGATACACGCGCTATGTGGCCGAGTTTATTGCTGAATTAAAGGGAATCAGTTTTGAACAGGTCGCAGAACAGACAACAGCGAATTTTTTTGATTTATTTAATATTAATAAGCACTGATAATATCTATTAAATCAAATAGATGTAGATAATATGTCAAGTGAATTATCGATAATTACAAGGTCGGTATAGAAGTGTGGTGAGAAACGAATACCTTCCAGTCGATTGGCACAAATTACTTTATTATTCATCAATTTAGAATATATCTCAGTCATGTCTTTGCCAGTAATTTTAAAGGTGACGATACCAGCTCGTCGTTGTTCTGAGACTGGTGTAAGCAGTTCAATATCAGGTAAATTATTAAGGTTATCAATAAGATAAGATGTCTTCTTAAGTATGGATGATGCAACATTATCCATACCAATCTCTTCAAACAACGACAGGCTGGCGGATAGTGCGTGAATACCCAGCATATTAGGGCTGCCACATTCAAATCGTCTTGCATTATTTGCTGGTGACCAGGAATTGCGGGTGTAATCACCATGTTCTTCAACCATGTGCCAGCCAAACTGGTTTAATTGCAGTTTTTCTCGAATGTCTGCGCGACAATAGAACAGGGCGATGCCTTCGGGTCCACACATCCATTTATGGGCGTCTGCCATGACAAAATCGGCATTTATGGCCTGTATATCGATTTCATGGGCACCGATGCTTTGAATTGCATCGACACAAAAGTACATATCATTATCTCGGCAAAACTGACCTAATTTTACCAAATCAAGCTTCAAACCCGTGCCGTACTGTACAGAGCTTATCGCCATTATCCTGGTATTTTCGTCACAGGCATTTATCAGGCATAACTCTGGTGATTCATCTGACATCACGTCAATCTTGCGTAATTCAACACCATGACATGCCTGGGCTTCCCAGACAATGCGGTTTGAAGGGAATTCCTGATCCGTGCTGACAATATTGTCACCATCTTGCCAATCGATGCCACAGGCAACGACAGACAGGGCCTCAGAGGTATTTTTTAATAAAGAGATGTCATCGGCAGAAGGTGCATTGAGTAATTCTTTTATCTGTGTGCGAAGTCTGGATTCGAGATCTAACCAATCCAGATATTTGCTTGCACCTGAGTGTACATTTTCATCTGCAAATTGTTTCACGGCTTCAGCTGTTCTAACAGGCCAGGGAGAGACCGCAGCATGGTTAAGATAGTGTATGTCAGGGTCCAGTTTAAACTCAGACAGGTGTTCTAACTTGATATGATTATCCAGTAACATATGCGCATAATGTATATTATGTTAAATAGGAAATCATATCTTATTTATATTTGTCATGCCCACCACGCCAGATTGATATTAACAACCATGTGCCGCCAAAACCCGCGCCTATAAAACCGAACAAACCAAATAATGGCAAACCAAATATCATTGGTCCCCCTTTTACAGTCATAACAATCGATGTACCAATTATTAACGCTGAAGTAACAAGCCCAACAGTGATGCGACTCGCAGATCTATCCAGTTCATTTGCAAACCGATCCAGGCTTGTTATTTCTATACTCATCTGAACCGTCCCCCGCCGCACTGATCTTAATAAGTGACGTAAATCACGAGGCAGATCAGATAATACGTTGGCAAGCTCCAGTAGATTTTTCCAACTCCGTTTTGCGAGGATGGCTGGTTGATAGCGAGATAAAATAGCATTTTCATAAAATGGTGTGACTTCAGCTGCCATGTCAAAGTCAGGATCCAATAGTATTCCCAGGCCCTCTAATGTAATAAAAACCTTGATTAACAGGGCCAGATCTGACGGCAAGATCAACTCATAGTCACGCATAATAATGGTCAGATCAGTCAGCATCGTCGTTATATTGAGTTGCTTAAGCGGAACACTATGATAATTATCAAGAAAAGCATCAATATCAGTAGCAAGGCTCTCAGTTTGAATCTGAGTATCACCAGCCCAGTCAAGCATCACATTGATGACTTGCTCGGTGTCACGCAGCACCAAACCACGAATCAGATCGATGAGCTGGTTTCTGCGCCGCTCAGACAGGTTGCCTACCATGCCGAAGTCGATAAAGACGATACGATTATCCGGTAGAAAATATAAATTTCCAGGATGTGGATCAGCGTGAAAGAATCCGTCTTCCAATATCATTTTTAATACAGCATTTGCACCCCTTCTTGCCAGTAACTTACAATCAAGATCTGAATCTCTTAATCTATCCAGGTCACTAGCAGGGATCCCATCAATATATTCCTGTACATTGATACGTTCGCTGGTCCATTGCCAATAGACCTTTGGAACCTGAATATTTTCATCGTCGGCAAAGCTTTCTGCGATACGCTCGGCATGGCGACATTCACTGGCGAAATCCAGTTCACGGCGAAGAGAGCGCGCAACCTGTTGTACGATGCGACCAGGTTGATAACGGCGCAATTCCGATATTTCCGATGCAGCAATATCAGCCAGCCTTGCGAGCAAGCGCAGATCTGCTTCAATGACAGGACGTATACCCGGGTGACGTATCTTGATAATAACTTCATCACCATCTTCTGTGCGTGCACGGTGCACCTGTGCAATTGAACCAACAGCCAGTGCCTCAGTGTCAAGGTATGTAAAAATATTTTCTGGTGCATCACCCAGATCTTCTTCTATTTGTGTGCGTAGATTCTCGAATGGTTTGGCGGGAACCTGATCCTGGAGTTTTTCAAACTCAGCAATCCATTCCGGGGCAAACAAATCTACACGGGTCGCAAGGATCTGCCCCAGTTTGATAAAAGTTGGGCCCATTTCTTCAAAGGCATGGCGCACCCGTTGCGGTGGATCCATCTGTGCCAAATGTCCTACATCCTTCCAACTTAAAACTTTTCCGGCCTTTTCCATCAGCCCTGTCATGCCCAGACGTTGCACTATATCGCCAAAACCATAGCGTATTAATATGGAAGCAAGTTCATGCAATCGTCCCAAATCACGAGCTGACTTTAACGTTTCCCAAAGCATGATTCTGTCGTCAATCCTCTTTCTTGCTTGCCTGGTTTTCTTTTTTTGTCTCTTCAATAGAGTCTGCTATGCCACTCAAAAAACCACTGGCAGCGCGGGCAATATCCTCCGCAAATGACTTTGTCGCTTCGCTGACTGCGGCCATATTTTCCATTCCTGTTTTTTCTATTTGTTTGGTTAAGTTGATAATTTCTTCACTTGCCTGCTGACCAACGGCCGTACCGCTATTTTTAAAATGATTGGCAAGATCCTGTAAGGTATCACTGGCGACAGTTTTACTACCTTTTGCCACCTCGTTTAGTGACTCAATAAAGATATCTTCCAAAGCGGAAAGGTCATCCATTGCCCGTTTTAGATCGCGTTCGGTGAAGTCTTTAGCACGTCCGACCGCTTCTTCTATCGCCAGTTTTGATGCATATGCAGATTTACCCAGGGCTTCATCAAGCCCCTCTGTCACCTCTTTCAGGGTGTCTCTCATACGATCAGAATTAAGTTTTGCAGCATCTTCTGCTCCCGTTAACACGGCCCTGATGACCGCTTTAATATGCTCAAGATCCAGATGCTGCTTGCTTAGCGCCTCAATGGTAATATTCCGAACCTCAGCAGCAATATTTTCACTGTGTTTGACTGCCTCTTCGGTTGCTGCTCGTGCCCGTTCGACAGGCGTCTGTTTTGTCTCTTTGCTCATAATTGACCTCTTCTCGTTTGAGTTCAGCAAGCATCTGCCTAAAATGCCGTCCGTAAAGTATGACTATTTTAACAATTCTCTCATTTGATCTATACCCAAACTACTTGGAAATGCAGGTTTCGGCAAGATGTGAAGCAGCCATATTCAAGGCATAGAACCGAAGGACTAGTCACTCTAGTACAAGGTTTTATAACGAAGAAGATGGTTGCTTCACATCTTGCCCTGCGGGAGCTCAGGTAGAAAACCAGAGCTACGTTACAATTCTTATGAAGGACCAGTCATTCACTGCGATTTGCGCCTTGCTCTGTTTTTCTATCTGAACTCTGAAGCCTACATTTCCAAGTAGTTTGGGTATATATCAGGCAATATAGATTAATAATCTGAGCCACACAAATGAAAAATAATTATAAACAATGAAATCGGTATACACTAAAATGCATCGTATATTCACAATATTACTGGCATTGAGCCAGGCAAATTAAGCCGGGTAAATTAGGCCGGGTAAATCAGGAAACGCTCATGGGTAAAGTTATCAAGATACTAGCAGGTTTATTCGTTGTCGCAATTATCGGGATCGTGGTTGTCGTCAGCACGCTCGATGTAAATCAATATAAAGGTGAAATAACACAGGTAGTTGAAGATATAACGGGTAGAAAACTGCTTATAGATGGTGACATAGGCTTCAAGATATCTCTCATCCCTACCGTGGTGATTGAGGATGTTAAGTTCGCTAATGCCAGTTGGGGCTCAAAACCAGACATGGTGACACTGGATAAGTTTGAGGTTCAGGTATCACTGATGCCACTATTGAGCGGCAATATTCAGGTGAACAGAGTGATATTACTGGCACCAGAAATTTTGCTTGAGACCGATAAGAAAGGTAAGGGTAATTGGGTACTGGATATTGAAAAAGCAAAAGAAAAAGCACCCCCCTCTTCTGCATCAGACATGCCATTACCCTCCATTGTCGTTAATGAAGTACACATCGAAAATGCCAGGATTACCTATAAGGATGGTGTCACTGGAAAAGAAACTACAGTCGTTATTGAAAATATCGAGACCAGATCAGACAGTTTTGATGACCCGCTTTCCCTGCTCGTGAAACTTGCCTATCAGGAAATTCCAGTAAAAATTGAAGGGTCACTTGGTTCTGTAAATCAGCTCATGGCCAATGATAAATATCCGGTTGATCTGGATATTGAAATCAGTGATGCCAAAATTGGTTTGCATGGAATGGTGGCGAAGCCAATGGAAGGTAAAGGTCTTGATCTGGAACTAAAATTTAATGTCGAATCACTGTCAAAACTCTCAAAGTTGGCCGAAACTGAATTGCCTGCGCTCGGACCAATCAGCTTTACTGGCAAACTTGCAGACGGCAAGGATTCCTATTCAATAAAATCATTGAAATTACAGGCGGGAAAAACAGATCTGTCTGGTGATATAACAGTAAATCTTGCAGGTAAACGCCCTGCGATCGCAGCCAGGTTAAGTTCGAACAGTATTGATCTGGTTGAACTGTCCGGTGGTGAACCAGCTGCCAAAAAAGAAGCAAAGAAAGAACGCCTGTTCTCTCCAGATCCCCTGCCCCTGGAAGCGCTTAAATCTGTAAATGCTAATGTGACGATTAATGCCAAACAAATTAAAACCAGTAGCCTGGTTTTAGCCAAGACCAAGATTGTGTTAACACTGAAAAATGGCAATCTATCTATTAAACCACTGAGTACGCTGGTTGCTGGTGGAACGATGAACGCTAACATTGGTTTGAATGCCAGCGGCAAGACGGCAAAACTGGTGACGGACATTAGTATTAAAGGACTTGAACCTGCACAACTTGAATATTTCAAGGGAAGGATTAAAGGTAGCAAAACAGATGTGACTATCAAGGTTAAGGGTAGCGGCAACAGCGTCAGAAAAATCATGGCAGGTCTGAATGGCCAGCTGTTGGTAAAAATAGGCAAAGGTGAACTCAAGGATTCCAAAACAAAAGCTGCGGGCACTGACCTGTTCAGTATGCTAAATCCTACGGCATCGACCAGAGAAGGCACCCTGATAGAATGTGGTGTCATAAATTTCAAGATAAAAGATGGTATTGCAACTGCGGATAAAGGAATTGCATTTGCTGCTAACACAATGAATGTCATTGGTAGTGGAACGATTGATTTAAAAACCGAAAAGCTGGATATTGGTATCACCCCGCAGGCACGAGAAGGTGTCGGGATCAGTGTTGGTCAGTTAGCAGAACTGGTTAGAGTGCAAGGAACACTTGCAAATCCAAAACCAGGCGTGGATACCATGGCAGCATTAAAGGCGGGTGCAGGTGCTGCAGCTGCAATTGCAACGGGTGGCTTATCGATTTTGGCACAGGGCTTATATGATCGTTCAACTGCAGACGATGATCCATGTGCAACAGCATTAGGACAAAAATCTGCCAAGACAACAACGGCAAGCAAAGAACCTGAAAAATCTACCACAACCAAGGCAGTTGATTCGGTAAAAGACACTGGTAGTGCGGTATCAGATAAAATAAAGGGCTGGTTTAAATAGATAAAAGATTCAGTCTGGATTTATATCAGGTCGCTAATGCCTTGACCGCGTCATTGGTACTCAAAAAGGTCTTGCCTGGCTGCATGTGATAGAGAAAATCGCTTTGCCTGAGGTGATCCATGACAGGTCCTTTGACCTCTGCTAGATGCAGGGTAATTCCCGCCTCTTTTAAATCCATGGTCATTTTTTCCAGTGACTCCAGTGCACTGTGGTCGATACGATTGACAGCGCTACAAATGAGCACCAGGTGTTTCAAATCCGGTTGCTCTATCACAGCGCTGGAAATTACATCTTGCAGATAGGCGATGTTGGCGAAATAAAGACTTTCATCAATCCGTATTAACAATAATTCAGGCCAGGACTCAACTTGATGGCGGCGTACGTTCCTGAAATGTTCGGTTTCCGGAACGCGTCCAACAATCGCGACGTGGGGATGCCCTGCTTTCCATTGATGAATTCCCAGGGACAATAACACACCAAGTATCAGACCTGTTTCCAGATCAAAGACTAGAACCCCTGTAAAAGTGATAAATAATGTTGAAAAATCACCTTTGTCATAACGCCATGTCGACAGCGCTGCATCAACATCGATCAGTGGTATGACTGCCATGATAATAATCGCAGCAAGTGTTGCATGGGGCATGTAATAGAAATAAGGCGTAAACCAGATGGCAACCACGGCGACAAGCAAGGCAGTTACGATGGATGCAAGTTGTGTTTTGGCACCGGCGGTGAAATTCACCATCGAACGACTGAATCCACCTGCAATGGGCATTGAACCGATGACTGCAGAGCCAAGGTTCGAAAGTCCAAGTGCCATCATTTCCTGATTTGGATGTATTTTCTGTCGACGTCTGTTGGCAAGCACCTTGGCTATAGAAACAGTCTCAACGTAGGCAATAATGGTAATGATTATTGCAGAAGGTATTAGGTCTTTGAAGTTTGCAGATTTAATGAACCCAAGTGAAAATTCCGGAAAACCTGATGGAATATTCCCTACGGTACTGACGTCATAACTATCCAGTTTCAACAGAAAGACCAGGGCTGTGCTGATAACAACAATAAATAATGGCCCGGTACGGCCTAATGCCCTGGCGTGTTGATTGTCAATGTTACATTTGATTGACAGTTTTTCTATTACTGGCTTAAGAAACACAAGCCCAAGAATACAGGCCAGACCAAGCGAAAATGTGGGTAATTTGAACTGACTGGCGTTCTCGGCTACGTAGCTTAATTTATTGATAACAGAATCACCACGAGGAACATTCAAACCGGTGAGATTTTTTATCTGGCTAATGATAATAATAATTGCAGCGGCACTGGTGAAACCATTTAATACCGGATGACTAAGAAAATTACTCAAGCCTCCTAATCTGAACAATGCCATTACAATGAGCAGACTGCCACAAAGTGCAGATAGCATAATGACGTCAGCAATATATTCAGGTGTACCAGGAACTTTCCCAAGTGAGATCATGGCTGATGCCACCAGGATTGCAGCAACAGAGACAGGTCCAATAGCTATGGTTCGACTGCTTCCAGTAAATGCATAGATCAGTGGCGGGATAATGCTGGCGTAAAGACCGAGTTCCGGTGGTAGGCCTGCCAATACTGCATATGCCATCCCCTGTGGGACAAGTAAAATGGCCGTTATTACCCCAGCGATAATATCGTCGCTCAAATCAATCTTGCGATAAGCCAGTAACCAGTTGGGGAGAATTTTTATATTAGACAATTGTTCTTGTCTTCTTTATTCAGGCAGTAAATGCGGCCTTTCCTTATGTGGAATGTCCCATTCACGTCCCTTCAACATCCAGTCCCAGTACAGAATTGGCAGAAATTTTTGTTTCATAAGCCACATACTGTAGCGTTCTTTGGTAGGGGTCTAATAATGGAAAACTGGGGGTCACCTTTCCGTCATAGCAGAATTCAGCAAGAATGGCAGACTGATAACTTGTGACCAGTGGGCACGAACCATAACCATCATATGCGCCTGCTAATGATTTATCTTTCATTAATGCAAGTAGGTTCTGAACCACAACGGGAGATTGCAAGCGGATTGCAGCGGCAGTTTTCGCATTAGGCGTTGATGAGGCGTCACCCAGGGAAAAAATATTGTTATAGCGTTTATGTTGTAGTGTGTATGGATCGACGTCGACCCAACCCGCTTCATCAGCCAGTGAACTTTCTTTTATAAAATCCGGTGCACTTTGCGGCGGCGTGACATGGATCATGTCAAATTTTGTTGTGACTGTCTCACCTGCATTATCCCCACCAACAACTTCAAAAACAGCCTCTTTCATTTCACCGTTAATACCGACAAGATTGTGTCCGAAATTAACATTGATCCCATAACGGGCAACGACTTTCTCCAGTGGTTTGGCAAATGTTGGTACACTAAACATTGCCGGCCCCTGTGGGAAGAACTCTACATCACTGGCATCGAGAATCTTCTTTTTTCGGAAATAATCAGACGCCAGATACATGATCTTCTGCGGTGCACCTGCACACTTGATGGGCATCGCAGGTTGGGTAAAGATGGCCCTGCCTCCTGAGAAATTCTGGATACATTGCCAGGTGTATTCTGCATATTGTCTGAGATAGTTACTACAGACACCATTCTTGCCTATTGTTTCTTGCAGGCCATCTATCTTGCCCCAATCTAACTGTAATCCCGGACAGACCACCAGGTATTCATATTCGATGGATGTATCATCACCCAGATTTACCTGATTATTTTCTGCTTCAAAGCCGGTAACAGTCTGATTGATCCATTTGACCCCTTTTGGGATCAGGTTTTTCTCGTCCCTGACCGTTTTATCTGGATTGAATGCCCCACCACCGACAAGCGTAAAAGCGGGTTGGTAATAATGTTTATCTGATGGCTCAATAATGGCAATATCCAGTGAGCCACCCCTGCGAGCAAGAGAAGATGCTACGGCGATACCTGCTGCGCCGCCGCCAACAATAATGATTTGGTGTTTCATGATTAAACCCTATATAACTATTGATTATAAGCTTATTGCTTTGTATTATATATAAAACCTGCTTTTAGTAAAGCATGTATATTCACTATATACACGGAGAAAATCAATGCTGTTTAAAGAGTTAAATTTGGGTAAATGTAAGACCTATTTGATCGCCTGTGACACACATCATCAGGCGGTATTAGTTGACCCTGTCCAGGATAATATCGAACGTTATCTTGCAATTCTTGCGTACCACGGTTTGAAGCTTACTTATGTTATCGACACGCATACACACGCTGATCATCGTTCAGCTTGTAAAGTATTGTCCGAACTGACTGATGCCAAAATCGTCATGCATCGTCTGGCACCCCACCCATTGGTTGATGTTCACGTTGACGAAGGCGATGAGCTCAAGGTAGGCAATATCGTGATGCAGGTACTATATACACCCGGACATACACCCGATGGTATTGCCCTGGTGTTGAATGATCGTGTTCTTACTGGGGACACTTTAATGATAAAAGGTACAGGCAGGACAGATTTTGCCGGAGGCAATCCAGCCGAGGAATATGACAGTATTATCGAAAAACTGTTTATCCTGCCGGATGAGACGCTGGTTTTCCCTGCACATGATTATCGTGGTAATACACAGTCCACAATTGGTGAAGAAAAAAGTATGAACCCACGTGTTGCTGGTAAAAATAGAGAACAGTTTATCGATATCATGGAAAATCTGGGACTTCCCCTGCCAGAAAAGATCCAGGAAGTATTACAATTGAATCAGACAGAACTGGACGATGATCTGTACGAACTTCCCTCCATCGCAGAATTAAACCAGATCCTTCAGCTTGAACCAGACGAAGTAAGAGCGGCCTTAAGCCTGCCTACCCCACCCGTCCTTATTGATGTCAGGAGTGAGGAAGAATTTAATGGAACACTTGGACATGTCGAGGGCAGCAAGCTGATCCCGTTGGATAAATTATCTGAAAACATTCCTGCCCTGGAACAATATAAAAATGAAAATATTATTGTAGTTTGTCGTTCTGGCGTCCGCAGTACAACTGCCGCGGCCTTGCTAACGGGTATGGGGTTTGAAAAAGTCTCTAATCTTCGTGGTGGAATGCTGGCGTGGAATGAAGTTGCGAATAAATAAGTCCTGATTAAATAAAAATATTCATTCACGCTCAGTCAGATCACTGAGCGTGAATGAAGTATATGTTTTATTCGTCTAGTAAAGCATCTCTGGAATCCTCTTTATTCCAGGGCATGATCCACATCTCATACATAGACACTGTCCACATAAAGGCAAAAGCTAATCCCATCATGCCACCACCGATAATGACCAGCCAGGCAAAATGAGGACTGAGTTTGGTCAGCCACCATGATGAAATATCTACAAACAGGAAAATATAAGGCATGACGATCGCGCTTGCCTTCAGTGCCGGAGGTACGCCGGCAGCCAGACTAAAGATCATACCAACGAACATAAAAATAAAGGCAATGCCAAACAGGTGGATATGTGAAACACGTGCCAAAGATGAAAATGATGCCCCCGGGTCGGTCTCTGCTCTTTTTGCAAAATTTTCAAACTTTGTAAAATCAGGGATGGTCATTCCTGATGCTTCGCTGTGACACGCGATACAGCGGATATCAACAATTGGTTTTATGTCGCTATTAAATGTTTCTTCATCAGCGCCTTTTTTTACCCATTCAATAATCTTGAGACGCTCTTCCTCTGGTGCCATGACCTGCATGGAACCAGTTAATTTATTTTCAAGGACAGAGCCAGAGCGTTTGCCATAGTAACTGTAGACAATAGACACCTATGGCAAGCAGCTTTTCCTTACCATCAAAGCGATACCGGAAACGCCAATATTTCGAGCCATTGATCTTGACCAAAAGGTACAATCCCTTTTCATCGTAGATTTTATAGTCTCTAGGATTAGTTTTTGGTTTGGGTTTTGCTGCTTCTACTGACTTGGCATTTAGAGACATAAGAAACGTTCCGTAGCTGCTTGAATAGTACGGATACACCCGCCCCAAAACATCGACGCTAAGGCGTTAAAACTGCGTTTCCTCGGCTTTCCCTTCAAAAAGCACATAAATGGGTGTCCTTCAAAGTTGGGGTACATATACCCCTTGAAAATAATGTACCCCAGTAATGTACCCCAATTATGGACTGGAAGTCAACGGAACTCTTCGGACGTTATTGACCGTAAAAGTACCTATTTATGAGGATTCCACTGTGATTAACGGACGTTATTGAATATATAAGAATTGAATATGGTGCCCGGGGCCGGAATCGAACCGGCACGATCAATGATCGAGGGATTTTCTTACCAACTATAGCTTTCGCTACTGCGCTATTTAAAACGCATTTGTGGCCTGGACTTTCTCTTTACCATATCGCAATATCTACGATTTAGGCAGGAGCCGTCAAGTCTCTACACTTTCCTTAAGGCTTAGCTCGGGATTGCCACCACCACAATGTGCTGAGGTTTCCCCGAATTTGACTCCATTCACATCAGATGTTTCCATCCGAGTGCTCAATTTACTTAAGTCCCTTGCGTCTACCAATTCCGCCACCCGGGCGAGGGTAACGTATGATTAGTTTACCTAATCAAAAATAAAACAGTAATTATATGCCATAAATAATGGAGGCTGAGGTCGGAATCGAACCGGCGTCCACGGCTTTGCAGGCCGCTGCATAACCACTCTGCCACTCAGCCAATTCTAGTGACGAATCTTACTATGTAATAAAATATTGGAGCGGGAAACGAGATTCGAACTCGCGACCCTCACGTTGGCAACGTAATGCTCTACCACTGAGCTATTCCCGCAAAAGAGCGCACATTTTAGCTACGACTTGCCACCTGTCAAGGAACTTCGAAATTTGTAGTGTATTTAGCTGTCTTTTAGCTGCGGCCAGGCAGCCTGCAGGTAAAGAATCATCGACCATAGGGTCAATATGGAAGCGATATAAAGAAGAACCATACCAATTGTATAAATGGGTATGCTGAACAAATCATTGTGATAGATCAAAAAACCTAGTGCCACCATCTGACATATGGTTTTTAATTTTCCATATCCTGAGACGGCGACTTTGCTGCTTGCCCCCAGTTCTGCCATCCATTCGCGCAAGGCAGAAATTGTAATTTCACGGCCGATAATGACCGCAGCTGGCAGTGCTATCCATATAGAAGGCTGATCCTCAACCAATAATACCAGCACGACTGTAATCATGAGTTTGTCAGCGACCGGGTCCAGAAAGGCACCTAATGCAGATGTCTGCCCTAGTTTGCGTGCGTAATAACCGTCCAGCCCATCTGTGATCGCCGCAAGTACGAAAATCACGCAAGCTGCCAGGTAATGCCAACTAACGGGTAAGTAGAAAAAAATAACAAAGACAGGGAGCATAACTATTCTGCTAAGCGTCAGTATATTAGGTATGTTCATATATTCTCGTGAAAGGTGTCGTATATCTTCTGTGCTAGATTCTTATTGATTCCATTGACCTTGGCAAGATCTTCTATCCCTGCTGATGTGATGCCCTGTAAGCCACCAAAATGTCGCAGCAAATTTTGCCGGCGTTTCTGCCCTACTCCATCAATATTTTCCAGTGGTGATTGATTACGCGCCTTCTTGCGCCGTTGTCGATGCCCGGTAATGGCAAATCGATGAGATTCATCCCGGATATGCTGTATCAGATGTAAGGCAGGTGAATCGTGTGGCAAATGTATTTGCTCATTATCGCGCTCTATGATCAAGGTCTCCAGGCCTGCCTTACGAGAAGGCCCTTTGGCAACACCGATTAATACGGGTTCGTTCAGCTGGAGTTCCTCCAGGACCTTCTGTGCCTTGCCCACCTGCCCCTGGCCACCATCGATGAAAATAATATCCGGTATCTTGCCCTCTTCCTTCTTAACTCGCGTATATCTTCGCGTGATCGCCTGTTCCATTGCGGCGTAGTCGTCTCCGGGCGTGATATTGGTGATGTTGAATTTACGATAATCCGTGGTTAATGGACCTTCAGCATCAAATACCACACAGGATGCAACTGTCGCTTCGCCACTCGTATGACTGATATCGAAGCATTCCATTCTTTGAATGGGTATTTCAAGATTTAAAAACTGAGTTAATTTATCAGTACGTTGTTGCCGGCTTTCTTTATTTGCAAGGTGTTGAGTGAGAGAAAGTTCTGCATTTTCCGAGGCCATCTTCACCCATTTGGCCCTGTCACCTCGACAATGGCATTTTATTTTAATCTGCCGCCTGGCATGGCTTGAGATGACCTCTTGCAGGAGTTTGCTGTTATCGGGTTCATGGCTGAGCAGTATTTCCCTGGGCAGACCACTGATTGCGCGGTCTTTCAGATAAAACTGGGCTAAAAAGGCTTCCAGTATCGTTTCAGGAGTAGCGTTGGCAGGGTGTTTTGGAAAGTAAGTCTTACTGCCCTGATTTAAACCGTTTCTGATGAAGAAAATCCACACACAGGCGACACCTTCTTTATGTTCACAGGCAATCACATCAATATTGCCTTTTTCGGCAGTGATGTACTGATTTTCCTGAAGTTTTCTCAAATTACTGATCTGGTCTCGATAATGCGCAGCGCGTTCATATTCAAGCGCATCTGAGGCCTTCTGCATGGGGGTGATCAGGCTGTCGATGACCTGTTCGTTCTTGCCCTGCAGGAACATGATGCTGTGTTCGATATCCTTTGCATAATCTTCCTGGCTGATGAATTCCGTACAGGGTGCCGAGCAGCGTTTAATTTGATATTCCAGACAGGGGCGTGTGCGATTTGAGAAAAAGCTGTCTTTACACTGCCGAGTCATAAAGAGTTTTTTCATTAAATTTAAAGTGTTGCGGACAGCACCTGCACTGGGGTATGGGCCAAAATAACGCCCTTTTTTGCTTTTCGCACCACGGTGGTAAGTAAGCCCAGGGAAATCATGCTCAGTGGAGAGATGAATATAGGGATAACTCTTATCATCCTTGAACCAGATGTTGTAACGCGGCCTGAGGCTCTTGATTTGGTTGTTTTCAAGGATCAGGGCCTCTTTCTCTGTATGCGTTACCGTGACTTCGATATCTCTGATCTGGGCAACCATGGCGCGTGTCTTCGGCGAGGTGTCTGCACGCGTGAAGTAGCTTGAAACCCTTTTCTTCAGGTTCCTGGCCTTGCCAACATAGATGACCTTGCCTGCTTCATCTAACATCCGGTAAACACCGGGTTTGCCGGTCAGTCCCTTGAGAAAGGTGGCAGAATCGAATAAATCTGGATCAGGCTCTATCGGGTCCGATGGCTTATCTTTATCTTCTTCTATACTAGACATATTAATATAATATAATCAGTTAGTTATATTAATTTGTTCATGTATATTCTTGAATATATCGAAGAACATTTTCTCAGTCAGTCGACGTGTTTGCGTGTTATATCGACTGCAATGATAGGAATCTATCAGCCATTGTCCATTTGCTAATGACGCAGTATTTCCATGTCCAAAGGCATAATCTTTCTGCTTTAGATTAAGTGCCTTGATGACGGCTTTATGTGCAACCAGGCCTAATGCCAGGATCACTGTCCCCGGGGAAAGTGTTTCCAGCTCTGTGCTGAGAAATTGATTACAAACATTGATTTCTTCCCCGGTCGGCTTATTTGCCGGAGGCAAACACTTCACAGCATTGCTGATCCTGCAATTAATCAATTCAAGTCCATCATCCGCACGTGTCGCCGACTCCTGATTTGAAAAACCATACTGATATAGTGCCTTATACAGCAGGATACCTGCATGATCGCCGGTAAAGGGCCGTCCCGTCGCATTTGCTCCATGCATCCCGGGCGCCAGCCCGATGACGAGTAATTTTGGGTCATCCACACCGAATGGTGCTACCGGTCTGGCATGGTAATCAGGGTGTTTATCTTTTACTTCATCAAGAAAAGTTGCCAGTCGCGGACATAGGCGGCAGTTCAAATCAAAATAATTCATGGTGTTATGCAAGTTCCAGTATTCCGGTGCCTAAAAGTTGTTGAAAACCTGCCTCAACACCCTGCAGTATTTCATCTGCTGCGCCGGCCGCGCGTACGCGTTCAACCTCATCAATGACCGCATCAACATCAACCAGGCCAGCATATTCAACAAAACCTGGCCCCCCTGCACTGTTCACAAGGGCCACTGGATCGGGTTTGGATGAAAGGCTCAGGCTTGCGCCTACGCCTAATGTGGGAAGCTGTTCAATAATAGTACTCATAAGATGAGTCAATTATATGGTGCTACTGGTATTCCACAAATGATATCGACTCAATCCTTAAGCCTTATTGCGTTGTATTGATGGCTAATGTGAAGAAGCTGTTCGTTTAAATTGAATGGCTCGTTGACGGCTCTTGCCTTTTAGTCTTTTAACCGGATGTTGCAAAGGGGTGACGACTTCTTCGGCTGTTTTAAGTTTGTCTGTGATGGCGCCTGTGAGTGGTTGCCAGAATGAGACCCCATGCTCTGTCTTGACCCTGGTCGGCTGTAATAAATAATTATCACGTTTTGCGTTATACAGGCACATGGATATTGGCCCCTTCTCAGTCATCACCTTGAAGGCACAGGCGGTGATTCTTTCGCTATCCAGTTCACTGGCATCCATAAAATTATGCATGAAAAATGACATGGTGTTTATCCTGCCCCTTGATCGCAGCAGCATTGTTTTTCTGCTCCAGATCAGATCAAACATCCATTTAAATAACAAGGCAGCTGCTACAGGTTTCTTCAGTGCCTGTGTACAAGCGGCAATCAGACTTTTAAATTTATGCCGTCGATTTGCCCTGACGGTGTTAAATTCCTGCATTAATTTTCCAATCGTTTGAGTATCCTCAAGTAAGTCCTGCATCTCATCACCGAGTCGCAGACCAATAGCATATCGATTACATTCTGTATGCCCTGCCCTGATGGCCTTGCTGTTGAGCGTCGTGCCTGCACCCGTTTCCAGTTGTTTCCATACGCTGTCTGGAGTGATTAACAGGGGCCGCTTGCCTCCCACACCCCGACCTGTTTCCGCCTGTAGCTGGAAAGATACCAGTCGGATCACATCGGCATGCTTCCGAAAAAACCTGATGATTTCAGGTATCTCATGGAAGTTACCTCGATGTACTGTGGTATTAAACATGATCGAAAGCCCGAGTCCACGCGCTCTGTCGATATACTTTTTGCGCAAGGTGTTTAAGGCGATCTCATTATCATAACCCTTGATCTCCTGCGTGGTATCCACGTGAAATGCAATATCAACCAGTCCGACATTTGATAATTTGACGAGCAGTTCCCGTGTCGCCTTGATGCCATTGGTCATTAAAGTAGGCTGCATTCCCAAACTACTGATATATTTTACGAGTGCAATCAGTTCATCTTGTTGACGTAATGTGGGATCGCCTCCTGTTACCTGTACATTTGTATATGCACCATAGTGTTGATGAATCAGATCAATACGGCGAAATAATTCTTCTACAGGAATATCACGTATGGCTTCAGAATGTTCCGAGAGATAACACAGGGTGCAATCCAGGTTACATCGCTGCGTGATCTCCAATGCAACACAACCCAACATCCAGCGTCTACCCATTTGCTGATTGGGAGACCAGTTGTCGGTCTCTTTCATGCAGTTGCAGGTATGACGCAGGCTTGCTTCGGGATCATTCGAGGGACTATCGGGTGCTAAATTCTGAATCTCTTCCCTGCTTAATATCCCCATGACCTTATCCGTAAATCAATTATTGATTTTATTGTTTAGTGTCGTTGAGTGACCAATCGTATTCAAGAAACCTGATTTTAGTCTCTTTATTAGCGATTAATGTCTGTAGTGCTACATCATCTGTCATCCATGGTGCCACATAGGCATTGACTGAACCTGCTGATGCTATGAAATCCTTTTTATACCATTTGAATATTTTGGATAGCTCAAGCTTGTCATTTTCCGCATCAAAGCGATTCCTTTCCGTGTCCCTCAGGAAATTTGTGCTGGCATCGGCAAATTGTTGTTCAAGTTTATCTGCTAAAAAAGCCTCATTTATTAAAGGTGGGCAACTTATTGAGGCACAAACAAGGACAAAATGCAGACGAGGCTCTTTATAAACTTTTCGTAGAAGCTCGTGTTCAATGATGTTCAGCGTGGAATCTTTACCAAATAACGTAAAAAATCTTCTATGCCAGGGACTGTTTACAATAAAGCCACCATAATCTTTTATTGAATCAACAGGATATTCTGTAAGAATTAGTTTAATGGTAAATGCGTTATATGCATTGATAAGAAAAGCCATTTGCTGTTCACGTGACCAGCTATCAAATTCATCTTTTCCGATATATTCAATCCCATCTGTAAATTCATCAAGCTTACTTGTGTCCGATTTAAGCTGTGTGTAATCAACAAAACTTTGGGTGCCTTTGACTGCAACTACTTGTTTCAGGATTTCGTCATAGCTTTTATAGGTATGGTCGTAGGCAAATGAAGAATGACTGCCGACTATGGCAATTATTAGTAATACTGAGCGAAGCAAAAGACTCACGATATCTCCTTATTAAATCCTGATGATATTGATAAGCTTTGTCAGTGATTGTGTAAGAAAAGTTCCTGATAAAATTAATTTAACTTTACCAGTCTAGTGACGCAGGGATCTCCGTCTGGTTACGTTCGTGGCGGTATTTTGAGCTGGTTTCGTACATTTTTTCCTGATGCGATTTAGTTGGCCAATTGAACAGTGTTCTGGAAGGGTGTTCCAGACAGATTAATATGCAGCAGTCGTGAGCAGTTTTAATTAGAGACAAAAGAAGCCTATTGGTTTAAATTAGCGCTATCGCTATAATAATAAACTCGTGCTCATTTTCTTAGGCAGGTTATGACTAACAACACCTGCCGACGAGGGAGGAAAAGATATAAAAGCTCCGTTTTCTTTTTCAACACTGACTGGCTCAATCAAGTCTGGTTATTTTCTGTCCGGTGTGATGGTAGCACTGCTTGTCTGGATCGTTGATCCTTTCATTGATGCTGTTTTTCTACAAGAAGGCAGTATCTACCAACAAATAACTCAACCGGATGCTTCCGAACTGTATTTCCGATCGGTTATTTCAGCTGTTATTCTCATCATGAGCTTCATGGCCAGTGTCTTATTGAACCGCTCCAGACAGGCGGAAGCCAAATTCCGTAGTGTTAACGTACGACTTAATGCAATTATCGAATCTGAGCCGGAATGTGTCAAAACGGTCTCTAAAGATGGAACACTTTTAAGTATGAATCCTGCAGGACTGGCATTGGTGGAAGCAGGGTCTTTTGATGAAGTGGACGGGATTTCTGTTTACGACCTTACTGCACCTGAACATCGTAATAATTTTATAGAACTTAATAATCGTATTTTTGCAGGAGAATCTAAGGTACTCGAATACGAAATTATTGGATTAAAAGGAGGACGCAAGTGGGTAGAGACCCATGCTACCCCATTACAAAATGATTCAGGAAAAATCATCGCTCACCTCGCAGTTACTAGAGACATCACCGAGCACAAACAGATAGAAAAAAAGATAGCACACAGTGAAAAAATGCTCTCAGATGCGCAATTAATTGCAAAATTTGGAAGCTGGGAATTGGATGTTGTCACAATGAAAATACACTGCTCAGATAGCCTGTATGATATCTTCGGCTTCGATCAGAACTATATCCAACCTTCTATTAAATCGTTATTGAAAGTGGTCTATCCGGAAGATCTCGGCACCCTGAAAAAACACATTTTCACTGAAACTAAGCTCGATTCGCCTACCATTGTCGAATTTAGAATCATCAAGCCGAATAAATCATATTGTGTTATCCAATCCCACGCGACCCTGGAATGCGATGAGAATGATGTCCCTATTCGTCTCATTGGTACTGTTCAAGACATCACAGATCGCAAGCAGATATATGAGGCCATGCGCAAAAATGAAGCTATCCTAAACGAAGCTCATACCTTAGCGAAAATGGGACATTGGCAACGGGACTGTCTGCAGGACAATGTGAAATGGAGTGATCAAATATTCCGCATCTTCGGCTATGAACCTCAATCTTTTAAACCCACGATGAAACGCTTTTTACATATGGTTCATCAGGATGATCGTAAACAGATGATATTATCCTTCCGCAATGCGATAGAAAAACCTGTTTCATATGATTTTCGAATCATCCGAAAAGATGGAGATTTAATAAATATTTTGGGTACTGTCAAAAGTAAAACTGACAGTTCCGGGCAGATAGTTGAAATGTTCGGTATTGCACAAGATATCACCGAGCGTAAGCAGGCGCAGGAAAAGATCACACGTTTTAGCCGTATCTTTGAAGACTCACTCAATGAAATCTATCAGTTTGATGAGAAATCTTTGAAGTTTGTGCACTTGAATAGCGCCGCCCAACATAATCTGGGCTATACCATGGAAGAACTCCATGAAATGACGCCATTTGATCTAAAACCTGAGTTTACAGCTGAAACATTTGCAGAAAAGATAGCCCCCTTACGCACGGGTGAGAAGACAATGCTTGTTTTTGAGACTGTTCAC
>PVMK01142391.1_pt1 | contig 32679 bp, 32 predicted proteins | sample 1853481 | NCBI WGS metagenome assembly PVMK01 (sample SAMN08533507, study PRJNA380276) | Marine sediment metagenome, whole genome shotgun sequencing project.
GACCGACTGGTCGGCCTTGAGAAGATCAAGGCCTTCCATCTTAACGACTCTCTCAAGCCGTGCGGCAGCAAGGCCGACCGTCATGCTCATATCGGTCAGGGAACCATTGGCCGCATCGGATTCAGCTGCCTGATGCAGGACCAACGCTTCTTTGAATTCCCCATGGATCTGGAAACCACCACAGGTGATCAGGACGAAATGGACCGTGTCAATCTGACGCTGCTGAGAGAATTAGCAGAAGGGGCCACACCTTGAGAGCCGTCATCCAGCGCGTCAACCAGGCCTCTGTGGTCGTTGCAAAAGAGACGGTCGGTGCCATCGGCCAGGGGCTGATGGTCCTGCTCGGGGTCGCTCAGGGAGACACCTCGAAGGATGTTGTCCACCTCGCCGACAAAACAGCCGGGCTACGTATCTTTGAAGATGACGATGGCAAAATGAACCGATCGGTCAAGGATATCGGCGGCGACATCCTGGTGGTGTCACAGTTCACCCTGCTTGGCGACTGCCGTAAGGGGCGGCGTCCGGGGTTCACTGACGCTGCGCCCCCGGAGCTCGCCGATGCACTTTACCAGGAATATGTCGATGCCCTGCGCAGCCAGGGGATTACCACCGCTACCGGGGTTTTCAGGGCCGACATGCAGGTAGCTCTGGTCAATGACGGCCCGGTCACCATAATGCTCGACAGCAGAAAGCAGTTCTGATGCAAAATAATGACGAAGAAGAGTACCGCTCCTTAGGTCGCGGTCGCAGCGCAAAAAAGCGCGAAGCCAAAGCAGTGGAACAGTTAGCTCAACGCCTGGCAGATCTTTCCGATGCGGAACTCGCCAAACTACCTCAAGATCCGGATCTTGCAAAAGAGCTCGAACTGGCCCGCAACACCCGCGGTCACAGCTCACGCAAGCGTCAGATCAAACACCTGGCAGGATTTCTGCGCCACGATGGAGAACAACGTGAGGCAATCGAAGCCGCTCTCGATGGTCAGGCTGTCATTGAGCGACGGGAGGCCATGACCTTTCATCATCTTGAGGACCTGCGTGATCGGCTCTGTGCTGCAGAAACCTTTGAAACGGCATTGGCAGAAGTTCGTTCTACCTATCCATTCCTCGATGACCGCAAACTCACCCGACTGGCCGGCTCGGTTCACGACTATAGCGACAAGAAAGCGGCCCGGGAGATTTTTCGTCGATTGCGTAAGGCAGAGGAAGCACAGGATGCGTAAGCCCCGGCGCTGAGTCTTCTCAAAAGTCAGGATCGGCAAGAATCTTGCATTTCTTCTCAATTCAACACACGGCAAACAATACCGTAGAATTTACAAGAAACTCGTCCCTTTGACCTCGTCCTCATATTACGCTAAATTGATGTTGGCTTATTGTCGGCCAGCTGCTTAATTGCTTTTGATTGTGGGTCAGGTGCGAACATACGTAGAGGTGTACATTAAGCTGATACAAGTTGTATACGATGATGGCAGGTTCGACTCGATTAAACCTCAAGTTCTAGAGCATCGAGCCTGTTAATGTTGACTGATAATAAATCATAGCGACCTGATAACAGGCAGCCATTTTATGCTATAAGGCTTTCAGGACACCTGCCAAATTTGTCCTTTTTGCCAAAACAACATAGATTGACAAAGGGGGGGAACCTTTATGAGTCAAAAAAAGAAAATTCTTATTGTCGATGATGAACTCTTTTTCAGAAGCATCCTGAAAAACGCCCTCGAAAAGCATTACGACATCATTGAAGGAGAGAATGGTGACGAGGCCATCTCTCTTACAATGACGCAGAAACCCAATTTGATAATCATGGATGTAGCAATGCCCGTGAAAGATGGGATTGATGCATGCTTTACTCTAAAAGAAAGAGCAGAAACAAGAAGAATTCCTATTCTCTTGTTAACTGCACTTTCGAGAGAGGAAGATATCGTCCGTGGGTTCGAAGCTGGAGCTGATGATTACATTACAAAACCTATGTACATTCCTGAGGTTCTTGCGAGGGTGGACACCCATCTTCGGGCCAAAGATTACTATGAGGATTTAGAACACAACGACCTCCTGTTACTTCTCGAGCTTGCAGAAAATATCTCTGCCATACGCAACCCGAAGTCGATACTTCGTCTGATCGTCGACAAGATGTCAGACCTGATTGGTAACTCACGGTGCTCCATTGTCAGTATCAATAATGATGGGATTCCTTGTGTCAAGGCCAGCAGTGACCTTGTGATCAACGAAGAAATAAAACTGGAGTTATGCAAATACCCAGAAATTCGCAAGGCCCTTGACTCCAAACAGGCCGTCATAATTAATGACGTAAAAAAAGACCCACTCATGGATTCGATACGGACGCAGATTGAAGCAGTTAATTTTAATTCAATCATTGTAATTCCGGTCATTAAAAAAGAGAGCGTCATAGGGACTTTCCTTTTACGGTCCGCCACCCCGCTGACCAATGGAATCACCGAGAGGATCTATAAGCTATGCCAGTTGGTAGCTAACCTTTCGGCCAACGCCCTGGAGACGGCGATACTTTTTGAATCAATGAAAACCGCGCAAGAGTATTTTGAGGAGATGTCCATTCGCGACGGTTTAACAAAACTCTACAACCATCGTCATTTTTACAACTGCCTTGAGAAAGAGTTCAGCAGAGCTGAGCGCTATCACACCCCACTTTCCCTGGTCTTTTTTGACATAGACGATTTTAAACGGATTAACGACAATTATGGCCACACCCGTGGAGATACTGTCCTCAGGGACATCGGTAAACTCATGAATAGCGTAGCCAGAGAAAGTGATACCCCTGCACGATATGGCGGAGAAGAGTTTGCCATCGTCCTTCCAAACACGACCTCAAAAGGAGCCTTGGAGATGGCAACCAGGCTAGAATTAATGGTCCGAGAATACAAGTTTGAAGGTCTCGATGGAGAACAGATCACCATCAGTTCAGGAACCTCAACCTTCGTCGGCAAAAATGTCCAGTCTTATGGTCAACTTGTGCAATTTGCTGACGAGGCAATGTACAAAGCAAAATTGCAGGGCAAGGGGCATGTCTCACAAGCCTGATAGCTTCCAGCCCCTGTTCTAGCAGCCTGTCGGACAATCAGGGCTGAAGCGAAAATTTGGGTGTTTGAGACCAGATTTTAGCTCATTTGAGAGTAATAGCCGTAGCTATTGGTCGAAAAGGAGCTGAGATATGGGCCAAACAAGCGAATTTGCAGCCAGCTTATTGATAGTCCGACAGACTGCTAGGAGTTCGAAGAAGTGAAGGACAATATCGGCAAGACAAGCCGCTATCTCGTTTGATACTCAATGGCAGGCGACTGAGACACACATGAGGAGGTAAGAACGTTTGCAGGAATGGCGGCAAAAATATCAATTTAATGGTAATTTCCTGTCAGGTCGCCAATGGAAACGCTCGAAAGCGGCAAGAACCTCTGGCAGGAAAAGCTTGTAGCTTAAACTTGACCTGACAGACACCTCCGCAAAACCGGCAACTGTCAGATTTTCATACGCATACTTTTTGATTCTTACGTGCTTCTCACTACAATGACATTATTGCCTGCTGCTCTTTTTCAGTGTTCTTTGTCGGTCATTAACTTGTCAGGCTTAGTAAGTTCTGCATTTCTCAACGGCTTCTTCGCGTGTATGGTCTAGTCATTTCACTGATCCTGACTATCGTCATTTTTACATTGCAGGAGTCCTTGTGATGAAAGTGTTAACAGCCGAATGCTACGTTGCTGCCCTTGGGGTCGCGATCGTAATTGTCAGAGGTGACATCTACAGAAGCTCCGTTTTTTTGTTTCTCAAAAAAATGACACTATCTATAGGGCAAGCTCTACCTGTTACCTCGCCTCGTTGCCAGTGTAAAATTCCGAAGCCTTTCTTCAACTTCACGCTGCGCGTCGGCAACCAGATAGGGGTGTAGTTTACCCTCCAACTCTTCGAGGTTCGTTTTGGCAAACTGAAGCCCTTGCTTTGCGGCCAAAGAGGTCCACATGTAGGCTTTCACCGGGTCTTTGGCCACCTTTTCACCACAGCCGTCACTGTATATTTTCCCCAAGAGGCTCTGCGCCAGTGCGTGTCCTTGCGAAGCCGCCTGCTCGGTCCATTTCAGGGCTTTGCTACAATCCAATGAAACTGCCGACCCTACCCGATACATCACTCCAAGGAAGTAGGCCGCATCCTCGTCACCGTGCTCTGCTTCAAACAGAACTTGCTTTGTCTCCAACCCCCACGCTGGCTCAGGTGAGACACCAACGCCAACAAAAAGCAGGATTAAGCAACTACATGCCAATACAACATATTTATATGTTTGCCACTGTTTACAGTTCATCACATTCACCTATTTTGGAAGCTCCTGGCGCGATTCAATGACGAAATCAAAAAGTGATTTCGTTTTTTTGAGTCTCTTGAGATAAATCTTTCTAGGGTGTTCCTTCTAGGCCCTCAATAATGGGCAGAAGTTTGTCACATCTCTCTACAAGAATTTGCAAATCTTCAGTTGAAAGAGTCATGGATATGACGGCTTTTGAAGATATCTCTGTGAATTCTTCTTTCCAGGCCGCACTGGAGGGGATCTCTTCAGCGTGAAGACCAAATGTCAGGCGGCCGGCGCCACAGGCGGCCGGCACTATCTGGCTGAACACAAACACCAAAGCCAATGCAAGGGCAAAGATATTGTTTTTGTTCATCTTAATATGACCTCACCTGCGGATGGCATCGGTTACAGTCGTCGATGGGAAAGGCCACATTAAGATGGCACGCACCGCAGAATTTACCTTCCAAAATCGCATTCATACTGAAATTTTCAGTCCCCTTTTTCTTTATATTGAACACTGTTGGATGGCACATATCACAATTCATCCAATCAAGATGGGCTTTATGAGGGAAATATGCAGGGGGGGACTCTTCGCATTTATGCTTGCAGTTCAATCGTTCTGTCAAAAGACATGACCAAGGGCTCTTCCTTTAAAAACCGGCGTGGAGAGATCAGTCCACGTTGAAGCGACTGCACCCAATCGATCTCATTGCCATACATGGTCGTCGGAAATGGTTTTTTGCTGAAGTAGATGAACTTTCCTCTGACGTTGGTGCGGTTGCTATCATGACAGTTGAAACAGTCCTTTCGATGACTGAAAGCGATCGAACCATCGTGACAAGCTCCGCAATAGCGGCCTTTCAGCTGCTCATTATGGGTTATTTCATTACTGTTGAGCGCCATATTGAACTCAAGCTCAGTATGACACACCTCGCAGGTGTATCTCAGACGATGTGTCCAGTGGGAGAATGCCACGGGCGGCACATTCTCGGGGTCTGCAGCCCGGTTGATCAGGATGTTTCCATACTCTTCAGGTGGCGCCATCGACGGGAGATTATAAAACGCCTGCGACCACACGGGTTGGGCCATGAGTACAAAACCAGCGCATATCATGAAAAGGACAAGGTTTAGAGTTTTGTGTGACATCGCTTGCAATTAGCTTGGGGAAAAGCGACTGTGTCATGGCAGACGCCACAGTATCTTCCCTGAAAAAGATCAATCATTGAGTAGGTAGTCGCCCCTTGACGAACTCCCATGAAAATATCTGGATGGCAAGTTTCACAGCCGTTCCAGACCGTGTGCTTTGCATGCGAGAAAATGATATCAGGCATGCCCTCAATCTTGGCTTTGATTGCGAAGTCGTCGACCTCAGCCATGTCAAGACCCGCCACAGAGACTCCCTCGATATAATCAGCCGGGTCAAGATGACCTTTGTCTACTGCCTGTTCCCAGTTAATGCCGTTGCCTTGACGCTCTTTGGGCAGGTTGGCCGAAAACTTATAAAATTTCTCTTCGAGGTCTGGTGTTTCACCATTATTGTGGCAGCGTTGGCATTTTTCGATGGCTTGATTTGATGATTCCTTTGAGCAAGCACTGAAAAGCGGCTTACCATCAAAGAGGACTTTTCCGTTATGGCAGGTGCCGCAGAAAAATCCACGGATATTGTCTACAGCCCTGATTTCGGTGCCATTTGCTTCCATCGCAAAACCGATATCGACATGACATACCCGACAGCTCACGATAGCACGGTGAGGCCAATGGTCAAAAGCCACTGGTGCAAGTCCGATACTGGTGGAATAATTATCAATCATGACCCGACCATAGAGATATGGCCTGACTCGCTTTTTTTTGATCCCGTTTTGAGCTTGAACGAATCCAACACCAAGCAAAACCAGCAAGAGAACCAGAACAAGAGAGCACGCCTTTTTCATAAAGAATCCCCTTAAAAAGTATTTCTCAACTAACAAGAATATCTCAACTTGCTAATTATGTGCCAATCCACAGGAAAAGAGACTATTAAAACATCTCCTACTATACTGGAGTGAACTAATGAACTACCTCGCAGCAAGCTACGAGGTATCAACAGCCTGCAACCGACTCCTGCTTAATGTCCTCATAGCTCACTCCCTGCATAACCTCAGGATTTACTGGAGAATTTGACACTGAAAATTCCACACAAAAAGGCCCGGCAAAACTGCCGGGCCTTTTTGTTACACCGTCGTTGTTACTTCGTCGCAAAGAAAAGCTGTTTCACAGCGCTTTCTTCAACAGACCTTCCAGCTGACTCTTCGGCACCGCACCGACCACCTGCTCAAAGACCTTGCCATCTTTGAAAAGGATCAGGGTCGGGATGCCACGTACGCCGAACTGTCCCGGGGTGGCAGGGTTGTCATCGACATTCAACTTACAGATTTTAACCTGACCGTCAAACTCATCTGCCAACTGGTCGATAAGCGGACCTATCGCCTTGCACGGTGCACACCAGGTTGCCCAGAAATCGACGAGCACGGGAATCGAGGATTGGTTAACTTCACTCTCAAAAGAATCATCCGTTACCTGGATAACTTTATCACTAGCCATAAGACACTCTCCTTGTGTATTGAATCCTCCGTAAACATTCAGTTATCATCATAATCACCTTATACAAAAAATCAAGGGATTATCCTGGAAAACACTCAAAATCACCAATCCTTGACAGTTACCATCCTGCCCCCTAAGATGAGCCCAAACCATCTGGCGAGGCAAGCATGACCCAGGATAAAATCAGTACAGCAGTTGCGCAGCAGATTGCTCTGCTCGACCCCTTTCTGCTTACACAGAAACCGGCATTAAACAGCCTGGCAGAGCACCTGGTAGCAACTTTTCATCAAGGCGGCAGGCTCTTTCTGGTCGGCAGTGGCCCCTTCGGTGCGATTGCCAGCCTCATTGGGCAAACATTTCTCTACCGGCAGACCCTGGAGCGTCCGGCCCTGCCGGTAATTGCTCTGACCAATGACGTCGGTCTCGCTACTTTCCTGGCGGGAGACGAACAAAGCAGCCAACTTTTCAGCCGTCAACTGCGTTCCCTGGCCACCGACCAGGACACCGTCCTGACCCTCGCCGGTACCAAACTCAGCCCGGCTGACCGCGAAGCTCTCGGTACAGCACAGCAACTGAACTGCAGCACCATCCTGATCGCCAGCGGGCAGGCGGAGCTGGCCGGATCCCTTCCGGACATCACCCTGTCTCTACCCAGCAACTCCCTGCCGCGCCTGCTGGAAAGCTCACTCTTCATCGGCAACCTGCTCTGCACTCTGGTTGAAGGCGAACTTTTCGGCATCTGACACAATCGCGAACAACAAGCCGATCACCACAAGAAAATTGACAGGCATACATGAAAAAACGTATGCTAAAAAGGTTTTAGATAAGCTCTTGACTAACCTTATAGCTGCAGGACAGACAGCTGAGATAAACAACTTGCCGACCGGGGTTCTCGTAGAGGCAATTTCGAGGCAGGATTCAGTGCCGATCCTGCGAGACGTTTTATCATGACGACAAATATTCTGCTGTTTAAAATCACCCTGCTGATCTATTTCGCCACCACTATCCTCTACCTGATCGGTGTGATTTCGCGCAGAGACCATTTCCGCCAGAACGCCGTCTACCTGCTAATTGGTGGCTTTATCCTGCATTGCATCACCCTGGTCGTTCGCGGGTTCGCCACAGGAACCATTCCAGTTGCCAGCCTGCATGAATCCCTATCGTTTTTCGCTTGGGCGCTGGTCGGCATTTACCTGCTCTTTTACCTATATTATCGTACCGTCATGCTTGGTGCCTTTATCACGCCTTTGGCGCTGGTCCTGATGATTATCGGCACCTCGACATCCGCGCAAGCCCCGACGCTCAACCCGATGCTCGACAGTTGGTGGTTTCCGGTTCATGTCACCCTGGCCTTCCTCGGCCATGCGGTCTTCTCTATTGCCGCTGCGGCTGGCGTCATGTACCTGCTGCAGGAGCGTATGCTCAAGAGCAAGAAGTTTTCCGGACTCTTCTATCGATTGCCGTCACTCGACACCCTCGATAGCATGAATTATAAATGTCTGACTTTCGGTTTTCCACTGATGACCATGGGTATCATTTCCGGTGCCATCTGGGCCAACTCGGCCTGGGGCGGCTACTGGCGATGGGATCCAAAGGAGACCTGGGCACTGATCACCTGGTTCCTCTATGCCGCCCTGCTGCACGGTCGACTCACAATCGGCTGGCGCGGCCGCCGCGCGGCGATCTTTGCCATCATCGGCTTCGGTTTTCTGCTCTTCACCTTCTTTGGCGTCAACCTGTTCCTCTCCGGGGAACACGGCTTCCGTAACTTTACGGGGCAATAGCGGAGAGAGGAGAGGAGTACGCCATGCATATTGTCATTGTCGGGCTGAGTCACAACACAGCACCGGTGGAAATTCGCGAAAAGCTCGCGTTCTCACCAACCGCCATGGAACGGCCGCTACGGCAGATGCTGGAACTGCCGACCGTTGCCGAGGGGCTGATTGTATCGACCTGCAACCGGGTCGAACTCTGTGCCTCCACCAAGGAGCCGGATGCTGCCTAGCTGCGTTGCGCCACTTCCTGGCTGAGTACCACGAGATCACTCCTGAAGAAATCAACGAGAATCTTTACGACTATCAGGGCGAGGATGCCATCCGTCACCTCTTCCGCGTTGCTTCGAGTCTCGATTCGATGATCCTCGGCGAACCGCAGATTCTCGGCCAGATCAAAACTGCATACGGCTACGCCGCCGAATTCAAGGCCGTTGGCCTGATCCTCAACCGTTTCCTGCACAAAGCTTTCTCCGTTGCCAAACGGGTTCGCACTGAAACCGGCATTGCCAGTAACGCAGTCTCGGTCTCCTTTGCAGCGGTGGAGCTGGCTCGCAAGATTTTCGATCGGCTCGACAACAAGGCGGTCATGATCATCGGCGCCGGCGAAATGTGCGAACTGGCTGCCCGCCACTTTGTCGCCAACGGCATCTCCAGGGTTCTGGTCACCAATCGCACCTTTGAACGTGCGGAAAAGATGGCGGTTGAATTTCAGGGCAAGGCGGTTCCCTTCGAAAGTTTTGTCGACCATCTTGCCGAAGTTGATATCATCATGACCTCCACAGGCGCACCGAACTTTATCCTTGGCAAGCGCCAGATGGAAGAAGTTATCAAGCGTCGCAAGAACCGCCCAATGTTTTTGATTGATATTGCAGTCCCGCGTGATATCGATCCGAAGATCAACGATATAGACAACATCTACCTTTACGATGTCGACGATCTCCAGGGTGTGGTCCAGGCCAACCTCAAGGAGCGCAAGAAAGAAGCCAGCAAGGCGGAAGCGATTATCGAGCAGGAGATCGGTCAATTTCACCAGTGGCTGGGCAACCTCGAAGTCAAACCAACCGTCATCGCCCTGCGCCATAAACTCGAAGAGATCCGCAGGCAGGAACTGGAGAAAACCTTCGGCAACCTCAAAGACCTTTCCTCAAAGCAGCGCAAAAGCATCGAAGCAATGGCCGGCGCAATCATCAACAAGGTTCTGCACCAGCCGACAGCCATCCTCAAACGTGCCCAGAACAACACCGGCGGCGAAGATTATGTCGATGCTGTGCGGGTGCTCTTCGATCTGCCCTCCCCGGCAGATGATGATACAGAAATCAAATCTCTGGACGATATCGCCCAGGAATAAGGAGTTACATAGATGTCTAAACAGCTACTACGTATCGGTACTCGCGCCAGTGCGCTGGCCCTCTGGCAAGCCGACTGGGTCAAGGACGAACTGGAAGAACGTTATCCAGGTATGGAAGTCACCCTGACCAAAATCAAGACCCAGGGCGACAAGATTCTGGATGTTCCACTGGCAATGGTCGGCGGCAAGGGCCTCTTCGTCAAGGAAATCGAGGAAGCGATGCTGCGCGACGAGATCGATATCGCCGTTCATTCGATGAAAGACGTGCCGACCATCTTCCCCGAGGGGTTGGCGCTGCGGTGTATCACCGAACGCGAAGATTGCCGTGACATTGTTATTCTGCGTCCCGGCGTGAGTACATGGAAGGATCTTCCCCAGGGTGCCCGCATCGGCACCAGCGCCCTGCGGCGCAAAGCACAACTGCTGCACATCCGGCCCGACCTGCAGATGGTCGATATCCGCGGCAATGTCCAGACTCGCATCAAAAAACTCACCGATGAAAACCTCGATGCCATCATCCTCGCCGCTGCAGGCATGCATCGTCTCGGCTATACCAACCAGATCGGTGAATACCTCTCGGTCGATGTTTCGATCCCGGCCATCGGCCAGGGCGCTCTCGGTATTGAAAGCCGTATCGACGATGACGAAACCAACGCACTGATCGACTTCTTCAACCATCCGGAATCTGACTGGGCAGTACGTGCCGAGCGGAGCTTCCTGAGGCGCCTTGAGGGCGGGTGCCAGGTACCGATCGCCTGTCACGGCACTGTCGAAGGTGAAACCTTGACTTTGACCGGCTTTGTCTCTGATTGCGAAGGTGTGCACTGTCTGAAAAAAACCATTACGGGCTCCGTTCGTGACGCAGAGAAGATGGGCGCCTCTCTTGGCGACGACCTGCTCATCCAGGGTGCCGGCAAGATTCTCAACGAGGTTTATCAGCACGAGACTTTCAACGTTGGCAAAGAGGAAGTTTAAACAAACGTCTTATGGGGAAAAAACAAAGCCAACCTCTTTTCGGACGTCGGGTGTTGGTCACCCGTGCCTCCGAACAAGCACCGGCCCTGATCGACGCCCTGAGTAAACTCGGTGCCGAATCGATCGTCATACCGACGATCACGATCATTCCCCCACCATCTTTTACCGAACTCGATCAGGCGATAAGCGAACTCGAGCAGATTGATTATCTGCTGTTGACCTCGGTCAATGCTGTCACCGCCTTTTTTGACCGTCTGGCGGCACAAGGCCACAACACCCACGCCCTGACCGGCCTGCAAACCGTGGTCGTCGGTCCAAAGAGCGCCGAAGCACTCTCCGCTCGCGGCATCAACGCTGATCTGATGCCGGAGGATTACCGTGCCGAAGGAGTGGTCGCACTACTTAAAGACCGAATCTCCGGCAAACGACTGCTCTACCCGAAAGCAGCTCTGGCCAGAGATCTGATCCCGGCCGAACTAAGTGCTGCCGGTGGCAAGGTCATTGATCCTGTTGCCTATGCCAGCGCACCGCCAGATGGCGCCGCAGGGAAACTGCAGCAGGCCCTTGCCGACGGACTTGACCTGCTGACCTTTACTGCATCATCAACGGTACAGAATTTTGCCGACATGATCGATACTGAAGGCCTTGCACTGGCCAAACAGATCCCGGTCGCCTCAATCGGCCCTTTGACCAGCGAAACAGCCAGAAAACTCGGCTTCAACGTCGTCATTGAACCAGAAATCTCAACTCTTGATGATATGGTTCTAGCAATCGGAAAATACTTTGAAAAGTTGTAAGCATTTAGTTTAAAAACGTACTGTCACAATTCAAAACCATTTTTTCGCGCCTCGCGCCTCATACCTCGCGCCTCGCGCCTCTGACAAACCGGAGGTTTTCCATGTTCTTCCCCGAATATCGTGCCCGTCGCCTGCGCCGCACCGAAACCATGCGCCGCATGGTCCGTGAAACCTTTCTGCGCACTGATGACCTGATCTATCCGATGTTCTCCGCTTTCGGCAAGAACATCAAAAAAGAGATTGTCTCCATGCCCGGCATATACCAGCAGTCGATCGAACATATCGTCGTCGAAGCCAGGGAGGTCCATGACCTCGGCATCCCGGCGGTCATCCTCTTCGGCATCCCCGAGGAGAAGGACGCCCTCGGCCAGGACGCCTATTCGGACACCGGCATCATTCAGGAGACAGTTCGCGCCATCAAGGCAGAGGTGCCGGAGCTGCTGGTGATCACTGATGTCTGCATGTGCGAGTACACAGATCACGGCCACTGCGGCGTAATCAAGGACGGTGACGTCGACAACGACGAAACCCTCAAACTGCTCGCTGCCGAGGCCCTCTCTCACGCCCGCGCCGGAGCCGACATTGTCGCGCCCTCCGACATGATGGATGGCCGCGTCGCCGAGATTCGCGAGATTCTTGATAGCAACGGCTTCTCGCACATCCCGGTGATGAGTTACGCTGTCAAATACTCAAGCGCCTACTACGGCCCCTTTCGCGATGCCGCCGATTCGACCCCGCAGTTCGGCGACCGCCGCAGCTACCAGATGGATCCGGCCAACCGCATCGAAGCCTTTCGTGAAGCGGAACTCGACATCCAGGAATGCACCGATTTCCTCATGGTCAAACCGGCGCTGGCCTACCTCGATATCCTGCGCGATCTCAAGGAGCGCTACAATCTGCCGCTGGTCGCCTACAACGTCTCCGGGGAATATTCGATGATCAAGGCCGCCGCCGAAAAAGGCTGGATTGACGGCGATCGAGTCATGATGGAAACCCTGGTCGGCATGAAGCGCGCCGGCGCCGACCTGATCATCACCTACCACGCCAAGGAAGCGGCCAGGCTGCTGAAATAATCTGGGGCTGGGGGCTGGAGACTGGTTTTAACCCAGCCCCTAGCCCCCAGTCTCCAGCAACCATCCCTATGACTGAATACCTCTGCGACACCCTCGCCAACGGCCTGCGCGTTATCAGCGTATCGATGCCACACCATCACAGCACTGAAGTGCTGGTCTACATCGGCGTCGGCGGTCGATACGAAACCAGCCGCAAGGCCGGAATTTCGCATTTTCTCGAGCACATGCTCTTCAAAGGCACGGCAGACTTTCCCTCCGGGTTGGCCCTGGAGCGTGCCTTCGAGGCCGTTGGTGGTTCAGCCAACGCCGCCACCGACAGTGAAAACACATGTTTCCACTCCCGCGTCCATCCTGACCATATCGCCGAAGGCATCGCTCTCTTCGGCTCGATGATGCAACGGCCGCTCTTCAAGGATATAGAGATGGAACGCCGGGTCATTCTCGAAGAGGCAATGGGCGACCTCAACGAGTCCGGCCGCCAGATCAACTCCGACAATATCATCGCCACCCTGCTCTTCCCGAACCATCCGCTCGGCAAACCAACCGTCGGCAATCGCCCCGCAATCGAGCGTCTTACCCTGCGGCAACTACAACAACACCACACCACCTATTATACACCGCACAATACGGTCTTGGCTGTGGCCGGCCCGGTCGATCACCGGCAGGTTGTAGCTGCGGCGAAAGAACACTTTGGGAAATGGCAGGGCAACAAAGTGCCGGCGCCAAAAGCATGGTCAGATTTTTCCGGGACAGAAGGGTCGTTTCGCTGGGTACGCGATGCCGGGTCGCAGGTCAGCCTGCAACTGGCCTTCCTGCTGCCCGGACGCGACAGCGAACATGCCGTCAACCTGCGCGTGCTGCGCCGCCTGCTTGGTTGGGGGGGAATGAGCCGCCTGATGCTGCGCCTGCGTGAAGAGCTGGGGATAACCTACGCCGTCGATGCGGCTCTCGGGCTCTATGCCGATGCCGGGACCCTGGCTATCGACCTGGCTGTCTCCACCGAGAACCTGGCCAAGGCCACCACGGCGATCCTTGAGATCTTCACCGAACTGCACACCATCGAAGTTGCCGATGACGAACTCGATCACATTCTCAATTGCTACCGTTGCGACCTCGATTATTCCCGCGACCAGGTCGACGAGATGGCCCTGCGCTATGCCTGGGGAGAACTCACCAGTAGCCACCGCACCATCGCCGACGATCTCGCCGGGCTCGACAAGGTCACCGCCGCCGGTCTGCGCCAGACGGCCAGAGAGCTTCTCACCCCCACCAACCTGCACGGCGCCATTGTCGGGCCATACCGCACCCGCGATCGCAAAGCTGTCGAATCCATAATCACCGACTGGCAAACAGCCACCAACGACTAACTGTATTGCTAGCAGCCTGTCGGACAATCAAGAATGCTTAAATCAATACAGGAGGAATTATAGTAATTCGGCCTCCTCATCAATTTCTAAACACTTCTCTGTCAATTCAATTCTTAAATATCAGGGTTTATAGGATTCAAGCCATCTGCATGACTGCGGGTGGCTTTTTTGTTATTAGTCAGAAGTGTCTACAAAACTAGGGGCGATTAAACGAAAAACTTATGAGGCACTCACCCGAACAAATTGACAAGGGGTAAAGTTAGGGTACGTTTGAGATGATAGTTTTCACCGCTTGGTCAGGAAACGCAGATGCGCTAAAAGGAAACCCAAAATATGGAAACATCACAGAAACGTCTTGGGGAACTGGTGCTTCGGACGTCAAACGTTGACACATTGACGGAATTCTATCGAGACGTGATCGGGCTTGAGCCTTTTGCTAGCTTTGGAAACAACAATTTTCTTAAGGTGGCGGACGACTTCGAAGGCCATCCGCAATTACTAGCGATATTTGACAAGGCTAAACAGTATAGCGGACCACAGGATATTGAACCTGAAAATGCAGATGCTGGAACTGGAACACTACACCACTTTGCGTTTGCTATGGAAAAGGAACAATTCGCGCAGGAAAAAGAAAGGCTACAGGGACTAGGGCTGGACATTCAATTTGCAGACTACAAGCAGTTCGGATGGCACTCAATGCACTTTCATGACCCGGACGGTAATTCTTTGGAATTCGTTTGTTTTGATTCATCAATTCTGGATATTGATGAGAATAAGCGTGTTCGTCACATAAGCGATCCAGAAGCCTTATAACAATCGTGTAGAAGCCATTGGGGGGTCAGTTAACACAATTTCGAACACCCAAAACTGTTCGTGAGGTGACGGTGTCTTACAAGTCACGACTCATAAGAGTACCCTCTCGCTGTTGAGACAACTCGTGCTTTCGACATCACATTAACCTCATCAAAGTAAAGAAGAGGAGTCTAGAGATGAAAATTCTGATTGCTGACAAACTTGCTGATGAGGCGGTTTCTCAACTTGAGGAACTGGGTGCGCACGTTACCGTTGATGCTGATCTGAACCCCGACACCTTGCCCGCAAGCATTCAGGACAATGAGGTTCTAATTGTCCGTTCCACCAAGGTCAAGGCAGATACAATTGGCAATGCAACCAATCTGTCTCTTATTATTCGCGCCGGTGCAGGCGTGAATACGATAGATCTCAAAGCGGCCAATGAAAAGGGCATTCACGTTGCGAACTGCCCGGGGAAAAATACCGATGCTGTCGCTGAGTTGGCCATCGGCCTGATGATTGCGGCTGACCGTCGGATCGTGAATGCATCCGTCGATCTGAGAAACGGCGTATGGAACAAAAAAGAGTACGGCAAAGCGCGTGGTTTAAAGGGGCGTACACTCGGTATTATCGGCATGGGAGCTATAGGAAAATCGGTCACCAGGAAGGCTCAGGGGCTTGGCATGGAGGTTATTGCCTGGTCGAGAAACCTCACTGAAGACCAGGCCGCCGAGCTTGGAATTGAGTACAAAGGGAGCATAAACGAGGTTGCTGCCGAGGCCGATGTGCTGAGTCTTCACCTTGCGAGTAATGACGACACACGGGGAATCATCAATAAGGAGTTCCTCGCGCAGATGAAGGACGGTTCGATTCTGATCAACTCTGCGCGCGGCGAAGTAGTCAATACAAAAGATCTCAAGACAGCAATCAAAGAGAAGGGGCTTCGGGTTGGATTTGACGTGTTCGAAGACGAACCCACGGGTGGCAAGGCTGACTTCAATGATACCGAGCTTGCTGACCTGATCACCTGTACGCCTCATGTTGGCGCATCTACAGATCAATCAACAGCTGCCGTTGCCGATGAAGTTATCAATATCATTAAGGCGTACAAGAACACCGGCAAGCCACTGAATGGTGTCAACCAGCGCCAGAAATCAACAGCTCAAAACAATCTCGTGGTCAGGCATTTCAATCAAGTAGGTGTCCTGGCGGGAGTCTTTGATGCACTTAGATATGAGAAAATCAATATCGAAGAGATGGAAAACATGATCTTCGAAACTGGCTGTGCCGCATCTTGTTCCCTGAAACTTGATGTGCAACCCTCTGCTGCCCTGATCGAGAAAATTGCATCGGCTGAAAATATAATTCAGGTCATGCTGAAATAAGCTTTTTCTTGGGGTGGGACTTTGGATCGTTACCTGCGGATCAAAACTTATACTGGATAGAAAGTTTCTCTACTGTGAAGAGGTCTTCTTGTAAATCACGACTTCTGAGAGAAGAACAGGCTTCTTATTGATAGGGACATTTAGGAAGCTGATTAGTGCACAACTTTATGGCCACCAGGAGCTGTTTCCCGGTGGCCATTTCTTGTAGTGCGGAACTTGCTAGACGAAAAGACGCAGAACCGAGCAGAATGATATTATGTATGTGGGTAAACAAATAACCGTTTGCCTGATGTGCAACATCGCCCCGTAGTCATCCCCCCCTCCTTGGCTGCGGGGCTTTTTTTTAAATGTCAGGGTCAGTAAGAACTTCGCATTTCAGCCAATTCCACACGCATCAATCAATGTAGTAGAATTTATGAGAAACTTCTGAGTAGTCATGTGCTACGGTGCGGAACACTGGGTGTGGTTCTTAAATGTCAGCGTATTAAATAATTGAGTACTCTCGCTCAACATTTTAATATGAAAATTTGGGACATATTGAGGGGTATTTGTGAAGACAAAATTGAAAATTCTTATTGTTGATGACGAGCTCTTTTTTAGAAGCGTTCTGAAAGATGCCCTGAAAAATCAATACGACATCATAGAAGCGGAAAATGGTGAGGAGGCCATCTCTCATGCCAGAGCACTGAAGCCCAATCTGATTATCATGGATGTTGAGATGCCAGTAAAAGACGGGATTGATACTTGTCGTGCTCTGAAGGAAAGTGCAGAGACAAGAAAAATCCCTATCATCTTGTTCACCTCACTTTCAAAAAAGGAAGACATTGCTCGTGGGCTAAAGGTTGGGGCCGACGATTACATTACAAAACCGATGTGTCTTCCAGAAATCCTAGCACGGGTGGGCGCCCATCTCAGGCCCAAAGATTACTATTCCGATTTAGAACAAAGAGATCTGATATTGCTCCTTGAACTGGCCGAACACATTTCTGCGATACGCAATCCGATGACCATACTTCATCTGATTGTTGACAGTATGTCAGACATGGTTGATGACGCACGCTGCTCCATTGTCAGCATCAATGATGAAGGCATCCCCTATGTCAAGGCCAGCAGTGACCTTGAGGTCCACGAAGATATAAAGTTGGAACTATGTAAATACCCGGAAATCGACAAGGCCCTTGATTCCAAACAGCCCGTCATAATTAATGATATAAAAAATGACCCTCTCATGGATCCTGTAAGAGCACAGATTGAAGGCCTTAATTTCAATTCAATCATTGTCATTCCGGTCATCAAAAAGGAGAACGTCATAGGGACTTTCCTCTTACGGATGGCGACCCCACTGTCCGATGGTGTCACTGAAAGAATCCACAAGCTGTGTCAATTGGTAGCAAACCTGTCCGCCAATGCCTTAGAAACTGCGATATTGTTCGAGAGAACGCAAACCGCACAAGAGTATTTTGAGGAGATGTCCATTCGAGATGGATTGACAAAACTCTACAACCATCAGCATTTTTTCAACTGCCTTGAAAAAGAGTTCAGCAGAGCGAGCCGCTATAACTCGCACCTCTCTCTGGTTTTTTTTGATATAGATAATTTTAAGCGGATTAACGACACTTATGGCCATAAACATGGAGATGCTGTGCTAAGAGAGATAGGCAAACTCACTAAAAGTGTAGCCAGGCTGAGTGATGTGCCTGCGCGATATGGTGGAGATGAATTTGCCATTATCCTCCCAAGTACAACACCAGAAGGAGCATTGAAGGTGTCAACCCGATTGGGCACGCTAATCCGTGAACACAAGTTTGAATGTCTCAATGGTGAACAGATCACTGTCAGTGCTGGGACCTCAACATTTAAAGATAAAAACGTCCAGTCTCCTGACCAACTTGTGATACTTGCTGATAAGGCAATGTATAAGGCTAAGTTACTAGGCAAGGATCGTATCTCGCAAGCCTGACAGTTTCAATCCACTGCTCTTGAGAAGTGATTGTTGTTTATCACGACTTGTGAGAGGGGAAATGGCTTCTTATTGATAGAGATATTTGCGAGGTTCTTTAACCCACAAAAATTGCCCCAGGGTTTGATTGCAGTGGGTAGTAGAAATTATTGAAAAGACTGTTACGTTTTACATAACCCTCTGCTTATGATCCCCTCATAAGGCAGAGACAATTTGCCCTGCTCCCACCCCCCTCCGGTGAGCGGGGCTTTTTTATTTATCAGGTCAGTAAGAATTATGCGTTTTCGCCAATCTGAACCATCCCAAGCAATGTAAGATAAATAATAATCTCTACTTGCTTGAACAGTTCGAGCCCAACTCGGGGAGTCATGCTGAACTCGAACAACTAGCTCAATCTTTCTTATAGATCACGACTGCCAGGAAGCTTTCAGCGTTACTGGACTGCAGTTCTGTCAAACTGATCGCCTCGAGACAATGTGGGAGGATACTTATGAATGAAAAATTTACCTTACAGCCACTAAAGAGAAGAGCAGTCACGTCTTATTGTTTTTCCTTATTGACATATCATACTTATTTAGTAGGCTATTGACGGGAATGCTAACAATCATCAATGGAGACACCCTACATCGTGCTTCATTACCCAGGGCGCAATAAACAACCTTATTAAAAAGCCAGGAGTTAACAAAATGATGAGAAAAACAACAACTGTAATTATTGCCTTTATGGCAGTGCTTTTCTTCGGAGTGGCCGTGCAGGAGGCACAAGCTGTTGAGGCGATAACCAAAACCGATGTTGTTAAAACAGTTTACAAAGTGGAAAATCTTGTTCGTATCGCTGATAACGTAATTGTTTTGTTCGATAGTTCTGGCTCCATGGGGGAGACGTTTGATGATAGTGGCATGACGAAACTCCAGGCGGCCAAGAGGCTTCTCAAACAAAGAGCAGATATGTTCCCGGCAGATTATTCTGCCCTGAATGTTGGTTTGTATTCGTATACACCTCCCGCCAATACTGTCGCGAATGCTGAAAACTCCGAATTTTATAAAATGCAACCGTTCAACAAGGCGAAATTTCAGAAGGCGGTAGATCAATTGCCAGACGAAGCAAGCGGTCCGACTTTAATGGTCAGCGGCATGAGACGTCTTGCCAATATAATGGAGAATCTTTCCGGTCGTACAGTGGTGTTTATGTTTACCGATGGCTCCAATAGTGATGTAGGGGCCTCAGAAAGTCCACTTGAATTGGCAAAGAAAATTGCCCAAAAGCATGATGTTGATTTTCAGGTTATCAGTACCACTGATGTGAAAACGAACATTAAACTCATGGAGGCTGTGGCCTCTATTAACGAAGCGTCCAGGGTGCATACTTTCGAAAGTATGCTGAATCGTCCAGAGGTCTTCACTGGTTCTGTGTTCGCCCTTGAAGAGTCTTATGTTGTTACTGCAACGACCCGGGATAAAATAGTTGGATTCAAGTTGGATCATATCGAATTCGATTTTGATAAGTCGGAAATTGAAATTGATTTCGTCATGGAGTTAGATATAGTCGGTGAAATTCTCAATCAAAGTCCGGACAGCTATATCGTGTTGGCCGGGCACACGGATAACAGGGGAACAGAAGAATACAACCTTGCGCTGTCGCATCAGCGAGTTGAAGCTGTCGCCGGCTATTTGGCTAAGGAGTTCCATGTAGATTCAAGCAGGATTTCAATGTTCTGGTACGGTGAGGTTGCTCCGGTTGCTAGCAACGATACTGCCGAAGGGCGTCAACAAAACCGGCGTGTCGTCGGGTTTATTGCCGGTGTTAACTAAATAGAGTCTTCAAGAGGATGTCCTGCTCACATTAGTTCAAGACTGAATGAAAGCAATGGCCACCAGGGTTCAATCCTTGGTGGCCATTTCTCTTCACTGCAACTGGTCAAAAACCCCCACTCTCAGGAGGGGGAAGGGAGCAGAGTTGTCTAACTCATAACACTCATTGAAGTTGTCTACTGATAGAGTCAAAACTTTTCTATAAGTCACGATAAACAGGGAAACCTCAAAGCCCCCGGAAGAGCTTCTTGTAAATCCTCTCGCAACTCATTCCGACATATCCTTAAGATTTACAGTACCCCATTAGCAGGTTTTGATATAGATTTTTAGGCACACGTGAACAACGTGCCTGCCTACATCTAGCTTGCCTTGGAATGCATACCCACATCCCCTGATTCGTTAAATTTATCCGTCAATTAAGACAACCCTTCAAATAATCTTTTTGAGTGTTTGTTCATTTTGCCAAAAACAGATGTTATAATGCTTGATACAGGAATGATTTCAGCGTCTTGTCTCTGTTGCATGACAAGACGGCATCTTTACTGCTTCAGATAGGTCGGTGCTTATGAGTCCAGTCGGAAACAGCGTGTTTAAGCCCTCTTCGCCAATTCGAGAAATCCTCGTTCAGAGCCTCTGCTTTGTCACTATCCTTATTCTCACAGCATCACCACTCTACGCCATCGAGCAGAATCAGTTAAGCTCCATCCACTACAGCATCCTCGCTCTCGATAGCGCCCGGACAACAGCTTTGCTCGAACTCGAAGGGCTCTCTGCATCCACCGGAGAGGTGGATGATTACAGAGACTTTATCGTCTACCTCAATACCCGGATCGTCTCCTACTGCATAGAGCTCTCGGAACTGGGCGGCACTACCGCACTGGAAGGGCTGCCGTGTCCCGCCGACCCGGTGATGGCCGGTACCGGTGAACCGACGGTCTCCTCGGGAGAAGCAATCTTTTATACCACTGGATCGGGCGCTGCCACGGGATCAGGTACAGGGGGGTCAGGACCGGGGGCCTCCCAAACCCAGGCCGAAAAGACTGCAGCGCTCGACGGTGACTTCCTGATTGCCCTGGGTGAGTTCGACGAGATGCTTCTGAAAGAGGAAGAGAAGGTTGCCGCCAGAGTTCCCAGCCAGAGAGAGTCCGGTTCCTCCGGCCAGGCCGGTACGGCCGGAAGTGGCGGCGGTTCCGGGGAAACGGGTGAGCAGGGAGAAGGGGCTGAAGGCGATGCCGTTGCCGCTGGCAGCCCTGATGGCCAGGCCGGCCGATCGGGAACCGCACCCGGTACGCAGAGCAGTGACAGGGGCGCGCAGAGCAGTGGCGGGGGCCGTGGCGGAGCAGGAGATGCCGTCACAGACCACTCGAGATACGGTGCTCCCGGCGGAAAATTGCCTCCGCCGGAGGATGACGATATCGTTGCCCGACAACTGCGTGAAGCGGCCGAAAAAGAACCTGACCCTGAGTTGAAGCAGAAACTCTGGGAGGAATACTGGAAATATAAGGGTGTAAGCAAGTAGGGGGAGCGAGCAATGAACAGATTCTTCGTGCTGCTTGCAGCACTCCTGATACTTTCCGGCTGCGCCACCTTGAGGCACGAGGTGGCGGATGGCGTAAGACCGATCGTCGCAACCCAGGAACTCGACAGCTCGGAATTACTCGATGTGGCAATTGTCGTCTTCGATTCAAAGAAATTGACGGACAAGGAAGTCAACAAGCTGGGTTTGTCTGAAGAGATCCGTCAGGCAGAGCAGCGCTATATCCCGATCCACCTTAAGTACACCATGCAGAGAACCGGGCTCTGGGGAGCAGTGCGCGTCATCCCGGCTGAGAGCGACACCCATATCCAGCTCCACGGAACCATCACCCATTCAGATGGTGAGCGCTTAAGTCTCGATATCGAGGCTTACGATTCCCGCGGTGTCCAATGGTTCGAGAAATCCTATTCCGAAGTTCTCACACCGGCTGAGTACCGCGGCCTCTCCCCAGGGGATAAAGACCCTTTCCAGGATCTTTACAACACCATTGCCAATGATCTGGCAGAATATCGAAGCCAATTGTCTGTCGATGATATTCGTGAGATTCAGCAGATCTCAGAACTCCGCGTCGCCGCAGATATGGCTGAGGATGCTTTTGCCGGATATCTCTCCCGCGACAAGGACGGCCTTTATTCACTGGTCCGGTTGCCGGTCGAGGACGACCCCATGCTCAGGAGGGTGCGTGCCGTCCAGATACGCGATGACATGCTGGTCGACACCATAAACAGTTATTACGAGGTTTATTACAATGATCTCTGGCAGCCCTACGGTGACTGGCGGAAACTCTACAGCGAAGAGCTCGTTGCGCTGAAAGAAGTCGAGAAGCAGGCCCTGACCCGTCAGCTGTTCGGCCTTGTCGCTATCGCCGGTGGTGTGCTGCTCAGCACCAGCAACAACAGTGTCTCTCATTCGGGTCTTCCCGGAGTGATAATTGCCGGCGGTGCGGCCGCAATCTACAGCGGCTTCCAGAAATGGGAGGAAACCAAGATCCACAAGGATGTGATCGAAGAACTCAATATGTCCTTCACTTCTGAAGCGGAGCCGCTGGTCGTGGAGGTGGTCGGCGAAACCGTCAGGCTCACCGGGTCGGCCGAGGAGCAGTATCGGACGTGGCGTGCGATGCTACGGAACATCTACGCCTCGGAGACCGGGTTGCCTCTCGATGCAGACAGAAACAACTCAGGCAGAAACAACACGAACCAGCCAGCTGAACCCTCCTCCGGAAACAACTAAGGTCTGTTGATGACAGAAGATCATCGTTCAAAAAAAGCTGAAGGTGATCTGCCGAAGAGCCCGCCGACTCTGGTTCCTCCCGATGTAACGGCAGGAGAAAAAACGGCAGGCCCGTCCCGCACCACCCCCCTGCTGATAGTGGGCTGCGGCCTGTTACTGATTATCGTCGCTCTGCTGGTTCTCTTTCTACCTCTTCGGCAGGACAAGCCGACTGTCGTTCATCAGACTGAGCAGCAGGAGACCCGCCAGGTTATTGCGCAGCCTTCACCACAAGGGCAGACGCCAACACATCAGCAGGATTCACCACAAGGGCAGGCTTCACCACAAATGCAGGCGGCCCCCGGTGATGATTCTGCCCGGGAGGTCAATCAACTGATTGCGGTGTGGTTGCAGAAACAGGCCGAGGCCGAGGCGGTAAATATCACGTCCTGGGGTGGTGACGTCTATGCCGAAGCTGTCTTGTTGGCCAGGGAGTGCAACCGGCTCCTGGATGAGCAGCACTACCTTGCTGCCGGAAAATCCTGCGAAGAGGCGATCACTAACCTGGACGACCTCATGGCGTCAAAAGAGATCATGTTCGAGCAAGCCATTACTGCCGGCTTGCTGGCTATCGACCAGGGCGACCCTGAGACCGCTGCCGGTCATTTTCAACAAGCCCTTGCTATTGATGCTGATGATGAAAGGGCTGCAACCGGTGCCCGCCGGGCAGAGCAACTCCCCGCCGTTCTTCGCTTCCTGCAGGACGGAATGACTATGGAGAAAGCCGGAGACCCGGAGGGGGCATTACTGGCCTTCACCGAAGCCGCAGCCCTCGACCCGGATTTCGTACCGGCGCAGGAGGCCCTTGCCCGAGTACGCGCAGAGATCGCCGGGAAAGCTTTTCAGCAGGCGATGAGCCGTGCCCTACAGGCAGTGGCAGAAGGCAAACCCTCTGCTGCGAGTGCGGCCCTGCGGAAAGCGGAGTCGATCAGGCCCGGTGACCGTGCCGTCCGCGACCTCAAACAACAAATTGCCCGGACTCAGCTTGCCGGCAGATTGACCGCCCTGCGACAACAGGGGGAACGCCTGGAAAAAGAAGAGCGCTGGCCTGAAGCGCTGAAAATCTGCGAAGAGGCCCTGTCCCTCGACTCACACGCGGCCTTCGCCGCCAGTTGTAAGGAGAGGACAAACCTGCGGGTCGATCTGGACAAACGCCTCAAGGCCATCCTGGCCAGGCCTGAGCGGTTATTCGAGGATGGCCCCTTAGAGGAGGCTCGTCAGGCTCTGGCCTATGCCTCAGGGGTGACCCATCGCGGAGCGATCCTCGTCTCGCAGATCAACCGGCTTGAGCACTTGATCACCCAGGCTGAAATTGAGGTTGAGGTCGTGATCCTCTCGAACGGTCTGACTGATATAACGATCTATCACGTTGGACGCCTGGGGACTTTTCAGGAGAAAAAACTCATCCTGCGTACGGGCGATTATACTGCCACCGGCAGCCGTAATGGTTTCCGGGATGTGCGGCAGACACTCAAAGTCAGGCCGGAATCCGGCAAAATGGTGTTCACCCTGCGCTGCGAGGAACCGATTTGAACCGTCTGATCGAAATATATGGCACTGGTGAGGTTCGCAGGCTCGATGAGTCCAGTCTGCCGCTGCTTATCGGTATGGATGACACCGCTCACATCCATCTGGAGGGCTCATTGGATGACAAGGGGGACGGTCATCTGGATGGAGAAGGGGGGATCGTCGCTTATGTGGCAGAGTCCCGCAACCACCTCTTCCTGCAACCTGCAGAGGACAACCAGGCAGCTGTCGTCTACCACAATGACGAACCGGTCACCGGTTCGGTCTGGTTGAAGTCGGGCGACACGACCCGTATCGGTGATGCCATAATCCGTTGGCATCTTTCCGGGCAGCGCCTGGAGGTCCGGATTTCCAAAAGCTCGGCAACGGTATTGCGGCCCCCACTCGAACCCCCTGCCGAGCCACCACCCGGTCCGAAAAAAGAACAGCAAAAGAACGCCACGGATGAACGCCTTCTGCCCGTCACGGAGACGCCCCGATCAGGTGGCAGCAGAGCCCGCACTCTGGCCATCGTCCTGTTCGCACTGCTCTTGACCTCTGCAGCTTTCGTGCTGCTGGCCAACCCTCTCGCAGTCACGGTAACGCCTGCTCCGGACAGCCTCTCAGTGTCCGGGTTTCCGCCGGTGCTTGAGTTTGGTGACAGTTACCTGGGACTTTCCGGCAGCTATACTCTCCATGCCGAGAAGAACGGCTACCGACCTCTTGAGGAGAAGATCGAGATCACCGGCGGCGGCAGCAATTACAGCTTCACCCTGGAGAAATTGCCCGGCCTGATCGACCTGACCAGTACTCCTGTCGGAGTGACTGTCTTGATCGACGGTGTTTCTGTCGGCGAGACACCTCTACAGAGTGTAGAAATCTCTGCCGGCAGCCGTGTCATTGGTTTCAAACATGAACGTTACCTGCCCATCGAAAGGGCTATCGAAATCAAGGGCTTCGGTGAAAGACAGGCCTTGCAAGTCGAACTGGAGCCGGCCTGGGCCACGGTCACACTGCAAACTGAACCGCAGGGCGCCGCCCTCACGGTCGATGGCGAAGAGCAGGGAGTGACACCGTTGGAACTGGAACTGACCGCCGGGAAACGCCAACTTGTCTTCACAAAGGAGAAGTTCTCAGATCTCGAAGTCGAACTTGCCATCGAGGCAGGACAGGATCTGACACCAGGCGTTTATCGGCTCGAACCAGCGCCGGCAACGGTTGTCATCTCATCGGTTCCGGCCGGGAGTACGGTTACTATCGACGGCGCTTACAAGGGACTGACGCCACTCTCGATCACTCTGCAGTCTGGAAGTGCGCACAGCCTCCGCTTGACCCTGTCCGGTCACCTGCCGGCAAACAGCAAGCTGAAACTCGAACCCGGCGAAGAACGTGAGCTCAGCGTCAAGCTCAAGCCAGAGTATGGGACGGTCTTCATTACTGGGACTCCGGCAGCAGCAACGCTTTATATTGATGGTAAAAAACAGAAACTGGCCACTGGTCGGTTCCGGCTCACGACCAGAGCCCACACCATCGAAATGAAGGCCAAAAGCTATGGCAGTGTGACCAGAACAGTGACACCCCAAACCGGCTATAGCCAACGCATCGAGATCGACTTGCGGCGCAAACAGACTGCCGGTCAAGTGGCAACATCGGCCCAGCCCGGTTCCGCCAGGTCCGATCCCGCCAGACCCGACCCCACCAGAACCACGGGCCTCGGCCAGAGGCTGGTGCTGATCTCACCGAAGCCTTTTCTGATGGGAGCCTCCAGGAGAGAAGCGGGACGACGCGCCAACGAAGGCGAACGTAAAGTCATCATGAAACGCAGCTTCTATCTCTCCGAACGGGAGGTGACCAACGCGGAGTATCTACTCTTCCAGTCACAGCACTCTTCCGGGATGTCAGGCAACCGCTCCCTCGAGATCGACTCCCATCCGGTGGTTAATATCGCCTGGGATGATGCTGCGCGTTTCCTCAACTGGCTCAGCAGTAAGGATGGGCTGCCGCCTTTCTACCGGGAAGAGAACGGGGTCATGATCGCCGGTGATGAGGCAGGCATCGGCTACCGCCTGCCCACCGAGGCAGAATGGGCTTTTGCCGCCCGCATTGCCAAGAGGAAGGAACGGGTTCGCTACCCCTGGTCCGGGAAATACCCGCCGACAGCGAAAGCGGGGAACTTCGCCGATGAATCAGCCCGTTACCTTCTGCCCGTAGTGATCGAGGGTTACAACGACGGTTTCGCTGCGAGTGCACCGACCGGTTCTTTCCCGGCCAACCCAGTGGGTGTTCATGACCTCGGCGGCAATGTTGCGGAATGGTGCCATGATTATTATGTTGCCAATCCCGCCGGCAACGGCCAGGGTGCAGCCGACCCGATGGGTTCTGCTGGCGGCAACCATCATGTGGTCAGGGGTTCGAGCTGGCGCAATGCAAGCATTACCGAACTGCGCTTCAGTTACCGCCGCTACAGTCGGCAACCGGCCAGCGATATCGGCTTCCGTATTGCGAGATATGCAAGCGTTGCGAGGGAGGTAAAATGAGGATATTCATAGTCCTGATTGCTTTGCTCCTGGCCACTGCCGGCGGTTTTGCCGCTGACCAGAGCACCGGCAAGGGTTCTGCAAAGAGTCCGAAGGTCGATGACGTGAAAAAGAGCGCAAGCCAGGAAAGCGCGAAGGAAAAGAAGACGCCGGAGTGGCCGCGTCCCTATAAATCGAGTGAAGAGATAAGCGTGGACAGTACGGTCCCGTTTCCAACTGATATCTGAGTGAGGTGATAAGTCCTATGCGTGGAAAAAACTTCCCTATCGAGATGGTCTACCAGATCTTCAGCCTGCTGCTGGTCTTCATCATCGTCCATGGGACCTATGTCTCCCTGATCAGGCCCAAGGCCGAGGCCTTCCTGATGATGGAGCAGGTCCGGCTGGTGGAACAGCCGGACGCTGTCCAGGAACAGAACTTCTACGTCGTGATTCGTGATTTCGAGCAGGAAGCCTGCCTGGTCCTCTTCTTCTGGGCGATGGCAATCCTCATTTTCAAGGGGGTCGCGATCTGGCGCCAGCAGGGCCAGTTGGACGAAGACCTGCTGCAACTTCCGGGGAACATGCCGATCGGTCCGGAAGATACACGGGAACTGATGGGGCGCCTGCAAGAGATCCCCAAGGAGAGTCGCGAATTCCTCTTACCGTCAGCTCTGCTGAACGCGATCCAGCGGTTCGCCGCGACCCGCAACATTCAGGACGCCGCCACAGCGGCGCGCGATACTTGCGAATCCCATGGCGACCTGCTCGATTCGGAACTCTCGACCATCCGCTATATCGCCTGGGCGATCCCCTCGGTCGGCTTCATCGGCACGGTTCGTGGTATCGGTGCCGCGCTCTCCCAGGCCCATCGTGCCGTCGAGGGGGATATCACCGGCGTGACCCAGAACCTCGGCGTCGCTTTCAACTCCACCTTCATCGCCCTGGTCTTAAGCATCGTGATGATGTTCTTCATCCATCAGCTCCAACACAGGCAGGAGCGCTTGGTCCACGATGCCGACTCTTACTGTCAACGGAACCTGATCAACAAGCTGCGGGATCAACCCCGCACCTTAAACCGAGGACTCTTACGTGGCCTCTCGTCGGCGTAGTACGTCACAATTCAATCTTGCGTTCCTCGACATCATGTTTTGCGGTTTCGGTGCCGTCGTCCTCCTGGTGATGCTGCTTAACGGCGATATGATCTCGGTCCCGGCAGGAGATCGTTGCCGACCTGCGCAGCGAAGTGATGCGCCTCGAACGTGAGGTCAAGGTCGGTGAGGATCACCTGGTCAGCCTGCAGAACAGCATGCTCCAGACCGAGGAGGAGGTCGTCCGAACCGAGGGGCTATCACGACAGGTGATCGCCCAGGATCGAACAGACCAAGCTCGAACTGGCCACCATGAGCGGCAAGAGCCAGGCCTCCAGGAAACATATCAACGCCCTGCAATCGGACCTCCTCAACCTGGACAAGGAGAGCCGCCGGATCGGTGCGCAACAACAGACAGAACTTGCACGGGGTTCCCAGGTACGTGAATTCATCGGCCAGGGCGACCGGCAGTACCTCACCGGTCTGCGCCTTGGCGGCAAAAGAGTTCTGCTGCTGGTCGATGCTTCGGCCAGCATGCTCGATGAGACCATCGTCAATATCATTATCCGCCGTAACCTCGACGACCGCACCAAGAGGGCGTCACCCAAATGGAAGCGTACGGTCAGGACAGTCGAGTGGCTGACCGCCAACCTGCCCGCGGACAGTTCCCTGCAGATCTACACCTTCAACACCAGCGCTGCCCCGGTGGTGTCCGATCTGAAGGGGGCGTGGATTGCGACTTCTGACAACCAGAACGTCAAACGGATGTTGGCAACTCTGAAGCAGACCATTCCCCGGGGCGGCACCAGCCTCTACAACGCCTTTTCGGCTGCGGCAAACATGAAACCGCGCCCGGATAATATCCTGCTGCTCACCGACGGGCTGCCGACCCAGGGCAAGAGAAAGACCTCTCAGAACACCATCTCCGGCGGCGAACGCCTGAGCCTGTTCCACCAGGCAACCAACGTCCTGCCGAGGTCGGTACCGGTTAACACTATCCTCTTCCCCATGGAAGGTGACCCCATGGCCGCCGTCTCCTTCTGGGAACTCGCCTTCGCCACAGGCGGTTCCTTCCTCACGCCGACGAGGGATTGGCCATGAGAATTCGCCGTCGCCAGACCGAGGTCTTCAACCTCTCTTTCCTCGACGTGATCTCCTGCGGCTTCGGGGCCATCATTCTGCTGCTGGTCATCTCGAAGATCTCCGAGCCCCGGGTGATCGAACAAGCCAATGTCGATCTCTCCGGCCTGGTGGTGAAAATGGAAGAGGAACTGCACGAGATTCGCGGCGAGACGCAGATCCTCAACCGGCATCTGATCGCCAGACAGGAACAGCTCTCCGAGAACAAGGAGAAACTGGCCAGGTTGCAGGGCGCGTTAACCAACATCGAGGGAGAGTACCATCTTGCCAGCACGGCATCCTCTGCGCAGAGCCTCATCGTCGACGAGTTGAAGAGCGCCAAGCAGGAACTGAGCGACGAGATGCGTAAAGTCCTCAGCAATTATCAACGTCCCAAGGAGAATGCGGTGATCGGCGGCATACCGGTGGACAGCGAATATATCCTCTTCGTGATCGACACCTCGGGCAGCATGCAGCGTTTCGCCTGGCCGCTGGTGCGCCGGAAGATGAAGGAGATCCTCGATATCTACCCCAAGGTCAAGGGGGTACAGGTGCTCAACGATATGGGTGACTACATGTTCTCCCAGTATGCCGGCCGCTGGATTCCCGATTCATCGGCCCGCCGTCGCGCGATCCTTGAGCGCCTCTCCACCTGGGCACCCTTCTCCAACTCCAGCCCGGTCGAAGGCATCACCAAGGCGATCCAGCGATTCTCCGCCCCGGACAAACGGATCAGTCTCTACGTCTTCGGCGATGATTTCTCAGGCGGCCTCATGCAGAATGTGGTCGATACGGTACGACGGAAGAATGCGTCAGGCGGCAAAAGCAGCCGGGTTCGAATTCACACTATCGGCTTCCCCGTTCTCCTGACCCAGCCCGGAGCAGGGCAGAATGCCGCCCGTTTCGCCGCTCTGATGCGGCGGTTGGCCGAGGACAACAACGGCAGTTTCGTGGGCTTGAGCAGTTTGAAATAATCGGAATTATTGAATTCAAAGTATAATGTATTCACTGGAGACACATATGAAGATAACCATAAAAACAACTCTGAGCAGTCTACTGCTATGCGCGACTCTGGCTCTCACTGCTTGTGGCAGCGCAAAAAAACCGGTTCTCTATCCCAACACCCACCTCAACAGGGTCGGGCAGCAACAGGCAGATGCAGATATCAGTGCATGCATGAGAGCCGCAGAGGCCAGTGGTGCCAATGCAGGAAAGAGTGGTGAGCTTGCCACGAAGACTGCCAAGGCCGGTGCTGTCGGCGGTGCCACCGGAGCCGTTGTCGGCGCGATTTCTTCGAGCGGCAGCGCCGGACGCGGAGCGGCCATCGGCGGAGCCGGAGCCGCCACAGCAACCCTGGTCAGCGGGGCTTTCGATGCCTCGGAACCGACACAGGTTTACATCAGGTTTGTTGATCAATGTTTGCGGGATAAAGGCTACCAGACGATCGGCTGGCGATGATCTCCTTACTGTTTTTAACATCCCCTCCACACTATACGACTAATAATCAATCCCCGGCTGCGGTTCAATATCCCTCTGATAAGCATGCTTAACCTCACACACCTCACTGACCGTGTCCGCCAGTTCCACGACATCCGGGTGTGCATCTCGTCCGGTCAGTATCAGATGTATCAATTCCGGCTTCCCTTTGATCAGGGCCAACACTTGTTCCAGATCAACCAGCTTGAGTTTCAGTGCATTGTTTATTTCATCAAGAATAACGATATCATAGTCACCACTGAGCATCTTTGCCCGTGCCAGTTCTATTGCCGCCTGGGCGCTGGCGCGATGTTCAGCATGGGTATAGGGGTTACCCTGGATGCCGCAGAAACCCATACCGGTGGCATGCAGTTCGGCCAGACCACCAAGCAGCTTCACCCCGTCCCACTCACCCGAGTAGAGATCACCCTTCATGAACTGGATGATACAGCTTTTCAGGCCATGCCCGCTGGCTCGCAAGACCATCCCCATGGCACTGGTGGTTTTGCCCTTGCCGTTGCCGGTGATCACCACCACCAGGCCATAGGGTTTCTTTAGCGTGAGTTTCTCTATTTTGATCGGTTTGGATGGTTTCGACATAATGATTCCTCCCAACAGTTTCTTTTCTGCTAATTCTACCGTTTTGTCAACCGGCACTTATCGCACGGCTACCTTTTCTTTCATAAAGCAGCTTTTCAAATGGTTACATGTGACTTATTGTGACGCAAGCAAAAGCTATATCAAGATTGTACCTCCAGCTCAAAATAAGTTACAATCCTCCATCGATTCGACAGGGACGGCACCAACTATGTACAATAACGCGACCATGAAACCCCAGAATAAATACAGACTGATCGATCTTTTCTCCGGTTGCGGAGGAATGACTCGCGGTTTCGTTGATACAAACCGCTTCAAGCCTGTCTTCGCCAACGATTTTAACCGCCTTGCTATTGAGTCCTACCAGGCCAACTTCGATCGAAAGTGTACACATACCGTTTTGGGTGACATCGTTGATTTGCTGGATAACAATGGTCATACGATTCCTGCAGCTGACATCGTTATCGGCGGGCCTCCTTGCCAGGGTTTTTCCCTTCTCAATAAAAAACGTCAAGGTGATCCAAGACGTTCTTTGTGGTTTCAATTTATGCGGGTTGTTGAACTTTCCGGTGCTCGCATTATTGTCATGGAAAACGTCAGACAACTACTCACTTCACCGGAGTGCGTAGAGATTCTGAACACACTGAAAAAACTTGGATTTAAATACATCCAAAAAAGAGTCTTGAATGCGGCCAACTATGGTGTTCCAGAAATGCGTTTCAGAACAATTATTATGGCCGCAAAGGACAACCATATCTCTTTACCGCACCCTTCGCATTGCGATCCTGCAAAGCTCCTCGATTTAGAACCGAACTTGCTGGGCACACTGCTTCCTCGACCTTGGAACAATGTGAAATCAGCAATTGGGGATTTGTCGGAACCCGTAGGCACAGAAATCAGGACGCAGCCTTCTCCCCTGGACTTGCATTTCGGCAGACAACCAAAGCCTGTAAGTTTTGAAAGATATTTAGCTGTGCCACCCGGAGGCAACCGGTTTGATCTGCAGCGCAACAGACCGGATATTACCCCTGCTTGCTGGATCAATAAACCCTCCGGTAGTACCGATTTGTTTGGACGTCTGTGGTGGGACCGTCCATCGGTAACAATTCGTACAGAGTTTTTCAAACCGGAAAAAGGGCGATATCTGCATCCCGATCAGCACCGTCCGATCACTCATCGTGAAGCCGCTCGGATACAATCTTTTCCCGATGATTTTATTTTCAAAGGATCCAAAATTGAAATAGCCAAACAAATAGGGAATGCTGTCCCACCGCTTTTGGCTAAAGCTATAGGTTTTGAGGTTGTCCGCTCTCTTGAAGGGCAGACAGACTCCTGTTATGTAAAGGAAACAGAAACCATCTATCAGAAGATAGCTGCAGTGAAAATCGCGGTGTA
>PVMK01119127.1_pt1 | contig 32675 bp, 30 predicted proteins | sample 1853481 | NCBI WGS metagenome assembly PVMK01 (sample SAMN08533507, study PRJNA380276) | Marine sediment metagenome, whole genome shotgun sequencing project.
GCGCCTGATTCCGTTTCTCCTCCTGGTTATCGGATTCTTTCCGATGTCTTTCTCGCTAGTGATTGCCCTGGAAACTTTCGTCGGCGAGAAGGAGCGAAAAAGTCTGGAGCCGCTGCTTGCTACACCGTTGACAAATACTCAACTGTATGTAGGGAAGATGTTGGCGGCACTAGTTCCGCCGATGTCGACAAGCTACCTGGGAATAATCTTTTACGTCATCGGCTTAGCTCTGATTACTCAATGGAATGTGCCACTGTCGGGATTGATCCAGATTCTGCTGTTAACGACAGTTCAAGGCGTCATCATGGTCGCTGCAGCCGTAATCATTTCTGGCCAAACGACCAGCGTTAGAGCGGCAAATCTGATGGCGAGTTTCATCATCATACCGATGGCGCTATTGCTCCAGTTCGAGGCCATAGTCCTATTTTGGGGGAACACAAGGGGGTTATGGTGGCTGATAATCGCGCTTGTCCTGACCGCAGCGGTGCTAATCCGAATGGGGGTAAAGATCTTTAACCGGGAAGCACTTCTGGGTCAGGACATCGATCAGATCCGGTTGGGTTGGATGTGGCAGGTGTATTGGAACCGGCTAACCGGTCGCAACTTCACCGGCCGCTACCCGGCCGTTCATCTGTGGTTTAGAGATCTATTCCGCTTCATTCCCCAGCTCGGTCATCCTTCCGGGATCCTTCTCATTTCGCTGGTTGGCGGTCTGATCCTCGGCGGCATACTAACAAGGCTATATCCGCTATCGGGCCAGGTTAACCTTGATCTATCGGGCGAAGTAATCGCCTCCAATGTCGCCAACATTCAGGAATATCTTGCGAACTTACCGATGACGATTTTCTGGCAAAACTTGCGGGTAATTGCCATTGCGGCCTTATTAGGCATTTTCACCCTGGGCGTTACTGACATTTTGATATTCATGCTGCCCTGGGTGTTAATTGGCTATCTGGGAACTCAGCTGATTGCCAGTGGCGAGAATCCCTTGCTTTTCTTCGTTTCGGCCGTCTTGCCACACGCCATTATTGAGCTGCCAGCCCTTCTCCTGGCGGGGGCCGCTGGCTTAAAGTGGCATGCAACTGCCTTGTCTCCACCACCAGAGCGATCGGTCGGTGAGAGTTGGCTCCTTGCCGCCGCAGATTTCGTTCGGGTAATGATCGCTTTGGTTGTTCCGTTATTGATTATTGCCGCGTTTGTGGAAGCATATCTGACGCCAAAAGTAGTTCTGTGGGTGTACGGGCAATAAGAGCCGGAGCAGTTTTGAGCTGGGCTATGGAGCTGAAGCCGTAAAGCATGGACCTCGTAAATTACCTGATACTGGACCTACGATTGAACTACGGCCGCGGTTCATGGTCTTGCCGCCCAGTATCCCAATGATAAACTTGCGTCCATGAATCAGTCGAGATCGTCAAAGATTGTCATCATAACCGTATCCGTGATAATAGTTATTGTCGCCGTCGCCCTTGGTTGGTTCATTTTTCAAGGCGATACCCGGCTTCTAAGAGATGCAGCGATCGATGAAAGCAGCATCTCGCCAAATGCAGATGGGGAACAGGACGCCACAAGAATAAGCTACGAGCTCACAGATAATGCGACGGTTTCGATTTTCTTTGATGATAATAAGGGCCATCGTTATTACTTTCGGGAGGAACAACCCCGGGGTGCGGGTGAGTACAGCGTATTATTTAGCGGTGTCGTTAACGGTTATCGCTTACCCGAGGAGCATATTGACGGAGAAATCATTGCCAGGTTACTTCAAGACGGTGAATATACGTGGACGATAGAGGCAACAAATAATCAGGGCCGGGTCGATAGCACCAATGGTTCAATCTCCATAGAGGAAGCTGACAATGTTCTTCCCGAATTGCGTGATTTTGGATTGGACAGAAAGTTATTCACACCAAATCAAGACGGCATATCGGACCGGGTCCAGATTCAATTCTTTTTACCAAAAGAAGTCGTACATACGAGGGTCTTTCTCTTAACTCCAGGTGGAGGTGAAGTACCCGTTGCTGAATTGGAGCGGGGCGTTAGGACGGGTGAACCAGGGTGGCACATTTTCGACTATGAAGGGGGAGTCGACAACAATGCCACTCCTCCAGCCGACGGCACATATCCTGTTATCGCGATTGTCGAAGATGCCGAAGGTCAGAGAGTTCGTGCTGAGGATGAGCTAACCATTCAATTCGGCGGTGTGCCCAGAGCCGAAATTGTGCCCCCGGTGACAGGTGACACCGTCTCCTACAACGCTACAGCCGTAGCCTTGTGCGAAACCATCTGGATCACTTTAACGGTCCAGAACTACGGCACAACCCCCATCCGCACAAGCGGACCTGAGCCTGGCACCTTATATGATTCAGACTGGAACTACAACACGCTTGGTTGGCATACGGAATCGGGTGCATGGCGAGTCGCTGTAGGTTACGAAAATGAAATTACAAACTACCCCTACCGCTGGGCTGTCGGCGAAGTGGATGACCTCGAGAAAATTGGTGATCATTATTATTTGATGCCGGGCGAACGAGCCGTTGTCTCGGGCGGTATTCGTGTAGTTGGACCCTTTGGTGAAAGAAATCCACAACCACTTTGGGCGGGTCTTATTCACGAAGATGTTGAAATTTCTCAGTTCAATAACCGTGTCGATCCACACTCGATCCTCGTCGATTTACCCGATCCGGATCATATTGAATCCTGTGAGCCGAGAGAAATACCCGGGGCAGGATAGTCAAGATGTTTGGAGGTTTCATATGACTGGGGAGATGAGAGCCGGTATCGTCTTTGGTGCCCTTTCCTTCATCTCAAACCTGCTTCTCGGTCTGTTCGGAAATTCCATCTGTGCCCCACTATTTGGCGTAATTTGGGGGGTCGGGGCAGGTATTTACAGCGTGATCTGGACCGAAGATAGCGAAAGCACCAGCACAGCAGCTGCGGCTGGTGCAAAAGCAGGTGCAATAACGGGAGTTGGAGCGTTTCTTGGATTGGCAATCGGTTTAACTATCTGGTTCAACATGATGGGCGGACAACAAGAGATCATTGATCTTGCGGTCATCTTCGCCGAGAATCAAGATCTGGAATTAACTGAATTGACCACCACTGAAGATTTTGCGCGTCTCACCCTCCTTGTAACGACGGGCTGTTTCGGGTTATTGAGCCTGGCCCTGCTCACCTCGACAGCAGCGCTTGGCGCACACTTCTATGATTCTTCGAAACGAGACCGAGATTGATTTTATAAGTTACTTACAGACACACAGTAGATCATTATCAACAGATTCAGAAGCTCTGAGTTGCAGGATCCCTGTCTCTATGAAACGAAAAGAACTTGAGCTGTTAGGCGCTCATTATTGCCAAGAATGATGCGAGTCAAGCCTTTCGACGCCACTGGAATTGCTACATGATCGACGAGAGCTGAATTACCGATTTGCATTGTGGAAAGGGTTCTCACAGCCCTGCCTTTCTATTTGGTTCAATATCCATCTCTTTGGAGGAGAACAAGCCATGTTTAAGAACCAGTCTCATTGGATCGTTTTGGCGTTGGTTGTCTTCACTCTCACGTTCTCGGCCTGTACGCCGGAGGAGACTGAGGTACTCGTGACGCGCCTCGTCGAAGCACCTCCGGAAGTGATTACCCGGCTAGTAACTGCGATTGAAGAAGTAGAGGTAACTCGTGTTGTCGAACAAATCGAAGAAGTTCCGGTCGAAGTTACGCGCGAGGTTATGGTGGAGGAAGCTCCCCTTGGTTCGTCAGATAGGCCTATCAAGGTCTTGTTCGTTCCGTCAGTAGATCTTGATGCCGTTGTCTCTGGTGGAGAGGTGTTGGCAGATGCCCTTGAAGCAGCGACGGGATTCAAATACGAAGTCAGCGTGCCGACAAGCTATACCGCCGCCATCGAAGAGATGTGCGCTTCGCCGGACGACACCGTGGCTTTAATCCCGGCCCGGGAGTATGTATTGGCTAACAATCGCTGCGGAATCATCGTTGGAGGTTCAGCCGTTCGCTTTGGATTGCCATGGACTGCGGCACAGATCGTTGTTCCATTGGACAGCGACATTGAGTCAATAGAGGACCTGAACGGCCTGACTTGGGGCATTCCGGAATTCGGATCGATATCAGGATATTTATACCCGCTCGCTATGTTCCAAGCAGCCGGCGTCGAACCTGGCGAAATAGTCGATACGGGCGGTCAGACCAACGCCATGCTGGCCCTCTACCACGATGAGGTGGATTTCGCTACGGCAGATTTCAGACCTCCGTTGTTACCTAACAATGAACGGGCCTGGCAATATGGCATCGACGATCCCGAGATCTGGCGCGAGCTTGGTGCTAGACCGATCAGAAATGAAGTAGGCCGGACATTCGTTGCCGGAGGCCCAGACGAGGGGGGCTACCGGGTGTTAGATACCCGTGCATCTGTCGCCGATACAGCGCCTGACATTTTCGATACAACGCGTATCCTGGCCTTAACGGATCAGATACCGAACGACAGTGTCTCATTTGGTCCAGCGTTTCCGATCAATATAGCCAATCAGATTGTAAAAGCTCTTGAGGAGTGGGTAAGCGAAAACAATCCTGATTGTCTGGAATCAATCTGCAATGAAGACTTTGGCAACTGGAGTGGCGTATCTCCTCAAGGCGACAGTTTTTACAACGCTGTACGTTTCATGATGGATACGCTTGGTACTACCGAAGAGGACGTACTAGGCAAATAAATGTTTACCGATTCTAGTAGAAGACGGGTCGACAGGTTATGTCTGCCCGTCTTTTATGGCTGTGGGCAGTATTGACGGAGCCACCCCGCATCAAGGTCGGGAAAGCCGTAACACAAGAACAACTATCTTCAGGCGAGTGTGAAGATACTTATCGTCGCCATGCCGGTTGTTACCTTGGATTACACCAGCTCAAAGATTAGGAGCAGAATCATCCAGTATCTTCGAAGCGGGTTACTTGCTCCTGGTTCTGGTTGGTAACTGTAATCCAGATGATGCGCGGTTCAGTACCCAGTCCGATCTACCGTTCAAGAGGATAGTCTGAATCGCTTTGACAATAGACAAAGCCAGGTTGTCGGCCTAATAAAACTTTGGTGATTCATCTTATGTCAATTAATCTCGTCGATTGTTCCCTTGTCTCCGCAGCGTCAATCATCTGGTCGTGATAAATCCAATCGCTTACCAGGATCATTTCATATATCCGTGATCGGACTTCAGCTGCCTGGCTACTTATTAAGGAATTGATAAGAATACCTTGGGTCACTGGTGGCGAAACATTATCATTCACAAAGCAGCGGAAAGTTACCGCCTATTTCCATGATGAGTGGCTGATTGTTAGCGCAGCCGTCCGGTATAAGTTGAATCCCTGAATGTTAGACGTTGCCGTCGTCATCGTTAGTTGGAATGTTCGCGATTATCTCGCTAATTGTTTGCGCTCGGTATACGCGGAACTTGAATACTCCAAACTAGAGGGTGAAGTGTGGGTTGTCGATAACGCTTCGACCGACGGGACGCAGGAATTATTAGTCGATCTTTTCCCCACAACTCGACTAGTTGTTAACGGTGACAATCCTGGTTTTGGAGCCGCAAACAATCAGGGTCTTCGGGCCGCAGCCGCAAATGGACATGGCCCAAGGTATTTTCTGTTTCTCAATCCGGATACGTTGATTAGACCTGGGGCTTTGACCAGCCTGGTTGAGTGCTTGGATGATAAACCAAAGGCTGGAGTAGCCGGAGCAAGGCTCGTGTACGGTGATGGTCGCTTTCAGCACAGTGCTTTCGGCTTCCCAGGCCTAGCCCAATTAATGTTCGACCTGGTCGCCTTGCCTGAGCGCCTTTACGAGAGCAGATTGAACGGACGATACCCTAGACGCATGTATCGATCCGATCGGGAGCCCTTTGAGGTCGATCACCCGCTTGGCGCAGCTATGTTGGTGCGAAGCGACGTAGCTCTGACTACAGGGGGATTCGATGAGTCGTATCATATGTATTGCGAGGAAATCGATTGGTGCTGGCGCATTCAGCAGTCAGGCTGGAGCATTTATACGGTCCCCAAAGCAGAAATAGTTCACTACGGAGGTGAGAGCACAAAACAAGTCCAGGTCCAATCAATCGTCAACCTCTGGGGCAGCCGGGCTCATCTTTATAGGCAACATCACGGGCAGCTGCGCTATCTCGTCGCCCGCTGGATGGTGAAGAAGGGCATGAGTCGAAAAGCGAAGATTGCTTCAGATCCTGTTTTGCAGCAAGCGTATCTAGGCGCGGCCGATTCCTGGCGGGCGGTTGATTAGGAGATGGCGTGACCGACGATCGAAACGCCATAATTGAACCTACCGGGGAGACATCTGTCACTCCAACAAAATCATCAGCATCCCCTGAGCTATCGGCAATTATCTTGACCCGCAATGAGGCAGCCAATATCGTCGACTGCCTGGAAAGTTTGACCTGGGCGCAGAGACAAATTGTGGTTGACTGCTTCAGTGAAGATGAGACCGTCGCGCTTGCCCGGTCATGGGGTGCAGAAGTGGAGTCGATCACCTTCGAGAATTTCGCTCAACAGCGAAACGCGGCAATAGACGCAACCAACACGGATTGGATTTTCTTCATCGATGCAGACGAACGCGGTACGAGCGACCTAGGCGAAGAGATACATAAGAATATCCGTGAGAGCAATAAAGTGGCCTGGTATGTACCTCGCCACAACTATATATTCGGAAAATTAACCCTTGGAGCTGGGTGGTACCCCGACTACCAGCTACGCCTTTTTCGGCACGGATCAGTCAGATATGAGAGACCTGTTCACGAGATTGCCGTCGTCGATGGGGAGATAGGCTATCTGTCCAAGCCGATGATCCACTACAACTACTTAGATATCGATCATTTTCGCGAGAAGCAGCAATTCTACACCGGGTATGACGCTGGGATTCTCAAGGGTCGGGATATACACCCCAAGATACATACGTATCTTGCCCAGCCGCTTCGGCATTTTTGGTGGCGATTCGTAACTCTTAAGGGCTACCGTGATGGTATACACGGACTTCGATTAAGCCTCTTGATGGGTTATTATGAGTGGGTCAAGTACCGGAAACTGGCCCGGATGTGGCAAGATTAGCTGTTGAAGGGGGGAAGGCCATCTGGTAGCAGCAAGGCCGATTTTGCTCTGTCATCAAGGGCTCTATGCAGGCCTAGACGAAGTGCTTGACAGTTTTCCCTGCAGGCGTCATGTCCCAGATCAAGGACACCGGCCGAAGGCACAGCTCCATTACCTTATTGTCCGGCATCATTATCAATACATGACGGCCGTCTTTATCTAACCATTGTCTCCCCTGATCAACAGGAATCCATTCTTGGTCGGCGATGATTTGTTGAATCTGCACCCTCCCATCATCGTCGAAATAACACTTAACTCCAACTCTTTTCACGAGTATGACCCTTTCTTCATGTCAGCGATGGAATGATGAATCGGAAGAGGGCTAACAGATCTAAGGCCATAAAACCTAGCGCCAGCCCGAGGGGCAAAAGGATAAGCAATATAGGCCAGCGACCATACAGCGGCTTGGATAGCGCGGCCCAGCTAAGTGCCACACCGATGCTGATCGGGATAAGAGCTGGAAATAAGTATCTTCCCTGGTGTTGCACGAAGGTCAGGTTGTAGGTCAAATAAACGAAAAGGCTAAGGGAAAATGTCCCGATGAGTAGCAAAATCGGGGCTTTCAGGTGATCGCCCGAGTTGTCATTCTCCACCAAAGGTCTGTTAGCCTCTGTTCGATAGCTGACTATTGCCCAACCGAGGCCCACAGCCGTCAACAGAGTAAAGAGTAGCAATGATATGTACACCCATGATGGCATGACAACGCCCATCCATCCAAACTGTCCCCAGAAACTCTGGAACGTTGTCTGGACAAACGCCGTTAATGTATCAACTATCCCCCGCTCGGCTATCCAATCAACCGTGCGGGGTTGACCAACGACGATGGAATTATGGGTGAATGTGCCCAACAGATCTAAGTCGCCGTACACGATTGAATTCCGCACCCACCAGATTAGACCCAAGGCTATCGCAAGTCCAAATACGATGAGTAAGCTACGAGCTAGATCTCGCCACTTGCCCCAGTTCAGCCATAAGACAGACAAACCTACAAGTGGCGCCATGATATAGACCGAGACCTTGGTCAAAAAGCCAAGGCCCAGTAACAGACCGGCGAGAAACAGTCGTCTTTTCTGACTCTCAATACCAGCCTCCCTTCCACTCACCAGCAGGCTGATCATGACCAACAACAGGGCGGCGATTATTAACTCGGCCAGGCTATCGTTGTTGACAGCCGCCATCATGGCTGTGTGTTGGGGGAGGAAGGCAACAAAAGCGGCCGCCATTAAAGCCAGCCAGCGTCGATTGGGGAACAAAAGGTCGACGATAAAATAGGTGAGGACAACGATTCCGAAACCGATAAGAACCGAGACGAGTCGTAGTGGCCGAAGCGCTCCATCGAAAAGCCAGTAAATTGGAGTCTGAAGAAGATAATAGAGTGGCGGTTGGTAATCTTGATATTCAAACGCTTCAATCGTGTATTGTTCGTCGAATTGAGATGAAATGACCAGGCTCTGGTATTCCTGATCGTAATCACCACCCTCCATCACTGGCATGTTTCCGGCGGCTAGCTGGCGAATATAGTTGTAATGCGCCGGTTCATCAGGTGCTTGCCAATCCGGTGTAAGGAACGCGTACAGAGAGCCCACTAGCAGGAAAGCCAGAGTTAACAGGACGAGATATTTGTGTTTCGTCATCTCACAACGTTATCTGGTCACTACCGGTTGTTTGGCTGGTTTTTCAGGGCTACGATTAGCCCATCGCGAAGCGGAGCAACGGTCGTGATCCAATCCGGACTGCTACTCAGCAGCCTGGTAAGTTCTCGAACGCCCTCGGTTGAATCTGTCTTATTGTTTGGATCGAATATTCGTCCTCCCCAGAGGGCATTATCGACGATCAGAACGCCGCCCGGTTTTAGCTTTTCCTCAATCACCGCCAGCGACTCCGGGTAAGCCTCTTTATCAATGTCATTGAATATCAAGTCAAATGTACCCCGAACCTCTTTCAATGCTGCTACAGCCTCGCCCACGGTATACTTTATGATACCGTCAAAGCCCAGTTTAGACAGGTGACGGCGAGCCATCTTAGACAATTCTTCGTCCCAGACTACGTGATGAACAACACCTCCGCCGTTTTCTTTGACTGCCTGTGCAAACCAGGACGTCGAGTATCCATATCCGGAAGCCAATTCGAAAACGCTTCGGGCATTGATCATCCTTGCAATCTGATAGCAGTAATAACCTGCTACCGGTCCAACAATTGGAAAACGATGCTCGACCGCATAGCGCTCCATCGCCTGCATTTCGGCCGGGCGCGGCGGTACCAACTCTTTTAGGTAATTCTTCAGATCACTGGAATTCAAATCTTTCACCTACTTCCTTAAATGAAATTGCTGTTAATGGATCCATGGCCAATAAGGTTAGACAGCCGGCGTCGAAGAATCAATGATGTCACGTCGGTATCTGGCATACTGTACCGCGACATAAGTGGATCTATTCAGGTTTCAACTATGGTTCGGGATTGACAAGATCCTGATTCGGCGAGTGTTATGGGTATCTCAGTTCAGTTCGGTGTTAAGCGCCTAAGTTCTTCATCAGCAACGGAGGTATCCAATTTCTTGAAAAGCGGGGAGGGTTTGGGTAGCCGGCGTCCGGCCGGGATCAATGAATGTTTCCACTGGCCAATGGCCTTTGAGCCGTCATAAGTGAGGGCTAAATGTGATTGACTATCCTCGTCGTAAGTCACAACTTTCTGCTCGCCAAAAAGGTTTCCATGCTCCCCAAGCATCTCGTGCAGCACCTGGCTAGAAAAAGGCAATATTGGCGCAATGAGTATCTTCAGGGCGCTTAGCGCCTGAATCGCCGTGTATAAGGATCGTTCCACAGCTTCCGGATCTGATTGAATTGCCATCCAGGGGCTTGTGTCTTCAAGGTATTGGTTAACCAGCGTGGATAAATTTAGCGTTTCTTGTAATGCCGAACGAAATCTACAACTATCATAGAGGTTTCCAACGGTAGAAAATCCACCCTCAAGCGATTCGAGTAAGGCAAGATCCTTTTCACTTTGCGTTCCAGGGTTTGGAACGCGACCATCGAAATAACGCTGAGTCATATTCAAGACTCGATTGACTAGGTTTCCCCAATTGGCAACCAGTTCAGAGTTGTTGCGCTCGACATACCCTTCCCAAGACCAATCACTATCACGTGTCTCTGGCATGGTTGCGGTCAGGTAGTAGCGAAGCTGATCGGGATCGTGACGCTCTAGAGCATCCAGCATCCAAACCCCCCAATTTTGGCTTCCGCTAATCTTACGACCTTCCATATTCATGAATTCATTGGCCGGAACATCGTAGGGAAGATTCAGCACCTTATTCTCGTCGGTCTCGTAGAGCCTTCCCAAACCCAGTAACTCCGCTGGCCATATGATTGCATGGAAAGGGATATTATCCTTTCCTACGAAATAGCTCGTCCGCGCATCTGGTTCGTACCACCAATTTTTCCACATATCAGGTTGGCCAATATTCTTGGACCATTCAATTGAAGCAGACAAGTAGCCTATTACAGCTTCGAACCAAACGTACAATACCTTCCCATCCCAGCCTTCGACGGGCACGGGAATTCCCCAGTCCATGTCACGTGTAATTGCCCGTCCATGTAATCCTTCTCCTAATACCATGTTGCGGGCGAAGTTGATGACTTGCGGCCGCCAATGCTCTTTATCATCGGCGATCCATTCGGCTAATCCTTCGCTTGCTAATTTGCCCAGATCCAAAAAGTAATGCTCTGTATCTCTCAGCTCCAACTGGCTATCGTCGGTCTTGCTATGCGGATCGATCAGTTCACTGGCACTTTCAAATAGTGTATTGCAATTGTCGCACTGGTCGCCCCTGGCCCGAATGTATCCGCAATTGGGACATGTTCCTTCAACGTAACGATCAGGAAGGAATCTGCTGGTGCTCGGAGAATACATCTGGGGAGTTACTTTGCTATACAAGTACCCATTCCGCAGCAAAGTTCTAAAAATATCTTGGGAAACCTTCTTGTGATTAGCTGTGTCAGTATGGGTAAAAAGATCGTAGCTCAAACCCAGCTTTACAAAGAGATCAAGGAACCGGGTGTGATAATAGTTAAATACTTCTTGAGGTGGCAGGTTTTCAGCGTCGGCTTTGACGGTGACGGGCGTGCCATGGCTATCTGAGCCTGAAACCATGAGCACTCGATTACCCGCGAGGCGGTGATAACGAGCGTAGATATCTGCCGGAAGATATGACCCGGTTACATTGCCCTGGTGTATATCCGAACTAGCGTACGGCCAGGCAACTGCCACCAAAATGCTCTCGTGATTGTCAGATGAGGTATCCATCAGGCATCGAAATCTTCGTCTTCTTTAGCCTTGGTTGGTTTGTCTTCGTCGTCCTCTTCGCTAACCTCAGTCAGCATCTCGGCAAGCAGTTCAAATTCGTCTTCGTTAATCTCCAGATAGTCTTCACTTTCAGAAAGTTTATTCATGAATATTGGCTGGCTTTCAAGCTCGACTGAACTGGCCAACACGGCTTTCTTTAAGTCGATGACGTAAGCATCTACATCAACCGGGAAATATAGAACCGCATTGTCCTTTTTTTTGCTCCTGCCCCTTTGTTTCAGTTTCTTAGCTGGCCCGGTGATCGTGACCACGGCGAAGAAGACTTGGGTCTCCCGGGCATAATAGAGAAGACGATCACCCTTTCTCATCGTCGTCAACCATTTGCCGATAGCCGGTACGCCCTCTGGTTTGCTTGAGGTGCTAAGTTCTTCGACTGTCATCATACTGGTTGGCCTGATATAGAAATGGGTTCTGTCGCTGACCTTCTTTTTCCTTCTTCGAGGCGCTCGTGTCTGCTGCGACTCCCGTTCGGTGACGATGTTTTCCCATATTCTGTGTTGAATGCTGACACTTAGCTCGGCGGTCGTTCCATCCTTATATTGCACCAACATCTTTGAATCGTTGATTTCAAGAACAGTATAGCTGCCGATTCGGTTTTCATATTCTGCCCCAATCTCGAATATATCCATCAACTGTCCACCTAAACGACGTGTTAATAAGGGCAGCTCGAATGCTGCCCAAAAATTCAGCCGTGCATAGTACCGCTTTAGTAGGCCATTGGCAAGTAGAATGTTGAGGTATTGTCAATGAAAGCGATCCTGACGCTTTGGGGAATAGCTTGAAAATTATGTTCCGGTTAGTTAAGCCGAAGCAAATGGCGCTCGAAATCGCAGTTGAATGTTGGGGGAAGCTAGATAATGATAGTTCTGGTCGACCATTCCAGATACCATTGACTTGTCCGGGTTGAAAGCAAACTAAGATGGAGCTCTGATCGCCATGGGCGGTGTTTTTTTAGGATGACTTAGGTCGGGATAGCGTTTTGGCCTGGAGGTGGCTCTACCTGCTATTCTGCCTCAGCGAGCTCGGTATTTCCCTGGCCCGTAAGCTGGCGCCCCAAGAGAAACACGCATATTAGCAACACGGCCAAGCTTCCAATCTGGATCACGTGAAGACCGCTCGATGTTAGCCAGGCGTTCGCTCTGAAAGTATCGACAAGAAGCCGGCCGCCGCACAACACGGCCGTTGCCAAAAGAAATAGCTGCCCATCGAAAGACCGCCTAGGCAAGGCAAAGCGCCAGGTCAAGAGAGCGAGCATGGCGACAGCAATCTCGTATATTTGAACTGGATGCCGGTCGATTCCATAGACGTCAATAGCCCAAGGTATTTCTGTGGAGAGTCCGTACCCGGGACCTGCGAGGAAGTCGGATAGGCTAACAGTGATTAGAGCGGTAAGCAACCCAGGAACAAGCGCGTCCAGAGTTGCAGCTGCCGGTAATTGCTTGGCTCGACCATAGAAGAATCCGGCCGCCATCGCGATGAGGAGCCCACCCCAAAGATCATAACCACTGGTTAGCGGCCATATAATCCCCGAAAGATTATCACGGAAAGCAGTCCAGTGTAGAACCACGAATACGAACCGCGCACCTATAAATCCGCTGGCCAATGCTACAGCCGCAAGAGAATAAGTAACTTCGGCATCCAGGCCCAATTTTCTCGCCGAACGTTCAATGACAGTGAGGACTATCCAGGCGCCAATAATGAACGTTAAAGCGTTGCTGGGAATGACTAACGAACCTACACCGATGGTTGGGAACAAAAATGCTATCCTTCAGCTATTAGCTTCTCTATACGGTCTTCAAGAACCGCTCGATTAACTACGCCAGTATATACCTCACGCACAAGGCCCTTGGAATCGATAAATATGGTTGTTGGTAGCGCAGTCACCGCGTATTGTCGATTAACGGTATTATCTGTGTCCAACAAGAGGGGATAGGTAATCCCCATGGAGGAACCGAAGTCAGCCACGATTGGCAATGGCTCTCCCTGATCGACACCGAGAATTACGGCTTTTCCATTGTATTTAACGCTTGCATTCTGAATGTGAGGTATTTCCGCCCGGCATGGTGGGCACCATGATGCCCAGAAATTCAAAACAACTGGATGTCCTTTCTCTTCGCTGAGGCTAACCAATTCACCTAGAGTTGTGCTGAGTGTGAATTCAGGCGCGATATAACCAGGTATTGGAGCTTCCGTTAGTCCGTCTAAGTCAATCGATTGAGCAGGTGGAACCTGCGAATAGGCGATCCAAGACACGCCTACTAAAGCCAGAAGGATGAGCAAGAGCGACCAGGCAAATCTATTTTTGAGCATGGCTGAATCCTAACATGAGGCGATGAATAATCGAGTAAGTTGTCTCACTATCTTGGGAGCTGTTCTCGTCAGATTCGCTTCCTGTTGGGGCTAAGCAGCTGACTCTTGGGTAGGGCTTTGATCAACAATCTCAATTAGTCCAGGTGTGAGTACTGATCGGTTCAAGCCTTCGGGAAAGCCGGTGAGATCATAGGTCATGGCCCCGTCGATACGAACCGGAACAATCTCGCCGATAGGAAGCTCACCTGGAACCAGGACAAGACCATCGATCTCTGGGGCATCTCTGTAGCTTCGACCGACACTCAGATCATCACCATATCCCTCGACCAGAACTGGCAATGTTCGGCCGATCAGCTCCTGATTTTTCTCGAGCGATATCCGCTGTTGTAGTTCCATCAATTCCTGCCGGCGCGCTTCTTTTACATCGTCCGGAACTTGCCAGGACACGCGTGCTGATGGCGTGGATTCCTCATAAGAATATGTGAAAACGCCGACTCGATCAAAACGCAACTCCTGGATAAATTGCCTGAGAGCATCAAACTCCTCATCTGTTTCGCCAGGGTAACCGACGATGAAAGTCGTTCTAATTGCGATGCCCGGTAATACGCTCCGTAATTTACTGACCGTTCTACGGATCCATTCAATATTTGCAGGTCTGCGCATCCTCTTCAAGGTTTCTCGGTGGGCATGCTGCAATGGAATGTCCAGGTAGGGCAAAATCTGCGGATGTTGAGACATTGTCTTGATTAGCTGGTCCGTAACATATCCTGGATAGGCATACATAATTCGCATCCAGGGGATTCCGGGAGCAGCGGCCACTAGTTTTTCTAGAAGCGTAGACAGTCCGTTCTTCATACCCAAATCGTGGCCATAGTCGGTCGTGTCTTGCGAGATGATAATTAGCTCTTGGATACCAGCCTCTTCCAATCTGACCGCTTCACTGATGATCGTATTTAGCGGCCGGCTTACCTGGGTTCCTTTTATCGATGGAATGGCGCAGAAGGCGCAAGGTCGCCGGCAACCATCCGCAATTTTCAAGTATGCGCTGGCGCCTTGCACCGCTGCTCGCATAATGCCTCTCTCGTCGCGGCCTACTGTTTTTGCTTCATCGGGAAGGTGGTATAGAGGTTCCGGGTGATTACGCTGGCGCAGTTTATGTATGAACGACACGATGTCCATCCATCTCCTGGTTCCAATGACACCATCGAGGCCAGGGATTTCCTGAACCAGTGCTCCACCGTACCGTTGTGATAAACAGCCAGCGGCAACCAGCAACTGATCGTCTCTCTTTCCTTCGGCCAGCTCCCGCAGCATATCCAAAGACTCGCGCTTAGCAGTGTCAATAAATCCGCAGGTATTCACAATCAAAACGTCCGCTTCATTTGGGCTACCCGCTCCGTTATAACCATCTCTGTGTAACAGAGTAGCCATACTCTCCGAGTCAACAGTATTCTTACTGCAGCCCAAACTTACCAGGTAAAATTGCTTCTGCTTTGATTGTCGACTCATTCTTCGCCAGTGGTCGTCCAGATTTCGTCGACAATATCCCCCCGACCACCAAATTTACCGAGCTCCACATCGTTGACTGTGACAAAGATTCCAGCTGCGTTGCCGGCTAGTAAATGGGCTGTCTCCAGTGCTTCCCATTGGTAGGGTTCATCTCCTTGCCGGACCAGGCCTTCAAAAACGACTTCATCATCGATCGTTACCCGCATCCAACTTCGTTCAGTTATGTCAAGTAACAAGCGGATCGACTCCATTGTTGCCGGTAGACTGGGTCTCGTCGGCGCCGGTGTCGGAAGAGTAACTGGATCGTTTCTACTTGTTGATGTAATAGGCTCCCCAGCAATAATCTCAGAGGTAGCATCGGGTACTGGCTCAGACGGTTCTTCCTCATTTGCGTTGTTCGAAAGGTTATTGACAGCCTCCTGAATGGTATTCGTTAGGTTTTCGGTTCCATCCCCATTACCTGATAGCAATGGAATGAACCTGTTAGCAACGAGTGCTAAGCTAACAATCAGAGCAAGTATGATAATCCAGCGCTGGAATGAGCCCAGGCCACGCTTTTCGCCGCCAGAAAGATTAACATTTACAGGGTCAAAAAAAGGTTGATCTTCAACAGGTGGGATTGGGCGACTGGTGTTAATAGACTCTTCAGCAGCAGTCGCCAGAGGACTCTGTTGCGTACCCTGGTTCAGTTCGTACCGCGTTAATAAAGGTTCCGGATCTAGCTCAAGAAATCGAGCGTAGTTACGCAGATATCCTTTCGTATGAACCTTTGTGGGAAGACGATCATATTCCCCATCTTCGAGGGCTTCCAAATAACGGGTATTGATGCGTGTTCCCTCGTGGGCTTCAGCTAGGGATAGGCCCCTGGCTTCACGCGCCTCGCGCAGAAGGCTACCAACCTCGTCCAAATTCCATCACCAACATGCTTGAAAGTCCATCGGGCCAAAAAAAGCCACTGACGATAGGCAGTGGCAAATAAAAAAAGTCACCATGCCCGGCGGCTTGAATTCACCTCTTGAGCGAAGAAGTGCCAGGCTAAGATATGCGTAGGATCAGGACGCAATTTCCTCCTCGCTCTCTTCTTCTTCCTCTTTATTTTCTTCCTCAGTCGCTGATTCATCAGTCTCGATCTCTGTCTCATCCGAGCTCTCTTCTTCCTCAGCCGCTAATTCATCAAGTTCGCTCTCTGTCTCATCCGAGCTCTCTTCTTCCTCAGCCGCTGATTCATCAGTCTCGATCTCTGTCTCATCCGAGCTCTCTTCTTCTTCAGTCGCTGATTCAGCAGGTTCGATTTCTGTCTCCTCTGAGCTCTCTTCTTCTGCAGTCACTGATTCATCAGTCTCGATCTCTGTCTCCTCTGAGCTCTCTTCCATATCTGCGATCTCTTCAGAGTCTTCTGCTGTCTCGACTTCTGAGGCCATTGTTTCAGCTTCCATTGCCTCAAGCTCATCTTCCTCAGATTCGATCTCTTCTGAGTCCACCTCTGTATGAGGGTGGATCTGCACCAGGATTTGCGGTTGATAGTCACGACTCAGACGGATCGCAACCCTGTGCTCACCAAGCTGTCGCAATGGACCACCGATTACATGCCTTCGGTCGACGTCAGTACCAAGCATTTCATTTAGCTCATCTGTAATGTCGCCGGTGGTGATAGAACCGTATAGCTTGCCTGTCTCACCGGCTCTGGCATAGAAATTCAATATGGTGTTGTTGATTTGCAAAGATAGAGCTTCGTGTTCGCTGCGAAGCTCAGCCAGCCGTACGGCGGCCCGTTCTCGCCATGAATGGGCTTGCTTCAGTACCCCTGCTGTCGCCTTCATAGCCAGGCCACGTGGTATCAGGTAGTTACGGCCGTAACCATCGGCAACTTGAAGTACCTCGCCAGCATAACCAAGATTATCTACGTCCTCTTTAAGCAGCACTTTCATCGGTGTGTTATCTCTCCTATCCTAGAGTATGGCAGCCGACGATGTTATCAAAGGCTGTCCATTTTGACAAACTTAGCTAATCTCTGGTTATGTTTCGCTCCCACTGGCATAAACTTCGTCCATAGCTACTAGTATATGATCCAACTCCTGAACTTCCTCGGAGATGTCTTGGCGAAGTCGTTTAGCCCTTCCACTATCAATATCTTTCGCCCCGACCAACATGGTCTGCGAGTAAATAGTGCCTAGAGACGAAAGAGTCGTATCCAGCTGAAGCTGCGCTCTTTCCATGGTTTTATCGTAGGCAGCAATCGTGTCTATCTGGCGTTGCTTTACCTTGATGGAATCTTCAATCTGCTTTCGGACTGCTGGATCGGTTTCGGTGTTTAACCTTTTCTCTAGCTGTATGATGCTTGCCGTCGCCCGCGTTCTATCTCGTAGTAAGATATCTTTTTCGCTTCTATAGCGATCGATCCTCCTGGCTAAATCGTAAATGCTTTCCAGCCACTCATCGATCTGGCGGGCGGTTTCAGTTAGATTGTCCTTGAGGACCGATTCTCGCCTCTCGTTAAGAGCGGTAGCAATCCGACTTCGATAGTCAAACGCCTCTTCCATTTTTTGCCGCAACTCTTGATCGTGTAAAAGCTCGGGTTGGAATTCGTCGGCCAGCATCTCTGCTACAACTCTGCGCCCAGTTTCCGGGTCCGTGAAGCTGCTATAGACCAGGGCTGCCTCGGCAAGGACTCCACCCAGCAACCATGCCCAGTTAGGAACAAAGCCAGCCAGATTCGATCCAAATACCGTCAGTAACAGTGTCAACGCGATTACAACGGCGCTTTCCCATCGAAAAAACGCGTGTTGCAACATCGCCTTCTGAGCACGTTTTTCCAATGTTTCTCGTGCCTTATTGGCCATTTTCTTTCATTACCGGGAGGATTTCTTCCCGGTTTTGTCCCTCGCCTATGTCGACAGCTTCAAATTGGATCTTGTTGATGAGTCCGGCCAGATGTTCACGACTATTCGGATCCGTTGTGATACTCAATGCGGATTCTAACACATCGATGCTTCTCTGGTAAAAGCCCAGTCTTGCATACGCTTCGCCAAGGACGCGCTGATAATAGGCTCTTCCCGGCTCATTAGCGGCCGCCCGCTGCCAATGAAGGATCGCTGTTGCCCACATGCGTCGATCAGCATATTTCCTTCCAATTGCATAATAACCCGAGGCATCGTTGATACCTTTATCAACTTGAGCAACATGACGACTCTGAACACGCTCAAAATCCGGTCCGATTTTAAAAATACCGTAAAGCAGGGCGATTGTTACAGCCGCATACTGTAAAATCTGACCAACAGACAGTAACGACTGCAATAGGGTAAACTCTAAGTCCAGACTAAGGAATGAGACTAAATCGTCTCCAATGGCTGATGACAGTGCTTCATCGGGTGAGTTTCCTGAAATAAACCCGATCGTCATCGACGTAAATATTACCAACATTATGAGAATGCTGGCCGGGTAGGCCCAGATCTGTCTCAGGCTAACACCGACGACAAGTAAAACCACCATCACGAACAGGAGTCCGTGCCACGCAACAGCCACAAGAGATTCACCAACTAACAGCTCTAGAATTGCTTGGAACAGAAAAAGCTCTGCCGTTCCTAGGAGCAGAACCCAGTAGATTGTCAGCTCGGTGCTCGATTTACGATATCGAAAAGCTCTTGTGGTTAGTTTGTGTCGACAATTTGGGCATCGTTTATCGTCGAACTGAATCTCGCCGGCACAAAAGGGGCAGATATCCTTCTCGGTCTCCCATATGTCTTTGAAATCAGAACGGCTAGCTATGCTGGATGTGCCAACGGTGCGAAGCACAATACTGTCATGCCATCGCAGTTCTTTCCTATGTCGCTCTGGAAATAACAGTGCCGCTGCCGGCGAGGCAGGAGTGAATTCAAGAATCTCGATCCGTTCCGTACTGTTTGTCTCGCCGGCCTGGTCTCCCAGGCGTACAAGCCCACGCAGCGCTGGTTCGTTTTCAGGATTTATTACCAGAACGTTCTCAAGGCAGATACGACGATCCCCAGATGCTTCTACAACACTACTCATCCACAACCAGGCGCGTTCGCTTTCCTGATCGATCTCTAAAGAACGAGATAACAGTTCTCGCGCACTATCAACATCCCCTTTCCTGGCCGCCGAAATACCCTCTTCAAGTAGATCAAGGGCTTTTTCCGTGTTCATTTCCTACCCGGGGTTCTTGCGGCCAAGTTAGTGACCGATCTGACTCACAGATCTGGTGTTACTCAATGCTGCTCTTCTAGACAGAGGCGGGAATTCTAGCGCTGTGACGGATTACCAGCCATGAATCGAAAATGCTACTGGGAAGCCTCGCTAGATTCTTCCGCCTGTTCCTCGGCGACTTCGACGGGGATCTCTTCACCGATGCCAAGACGGCGCTTACGTTCGTCGAGCTGAAGATCAATTTCTGCTTTGCCGAGAGCGTCGTCCATCTGTGTATCTAACCTGCTCGCGTACATTTCACTATATGCGTCAGCCTTGTCAATTCGCCCACGAATCGACTCACCAATACGGGCAATGTCGCTGTCTCCGATTCCAACCAGGTCGTCCAAACTCTTAATAGCTTTAACCGTTGCTTCTTTTGATTTGGCAAGCTCAAGCAAGGCTTCTAGTTCCTTTGCCTCTAGACGAATGGTCGTGAGTTTGGCCTGTAACTTAAGCCGGGCGTTTAATAAAGACTCGTACTCCCTCTCTTGTCGAACCCATTGCTCGTGATACTGTTCCTGCAAACTGCGCGCTGAATTCAACTCTAATTGTGCCGCACGGGCCAGATCAGTCTTTCCTTGCATAAGCAGAGCATCAATGTTGCGATCAAGTTGATCCCCTTTCTTCTTATATTCCTTGTATTTTCTCTCAACTGTTTTGACTTGTCCCCCAACTGTGGCTGCAGCATCTTCGAGCTGCTCAAGGTTATCTTCAGCATCCCGAATGTACTGCCGCATCACCCCGACCGAATTTGCCTCTAGTGCCCGGTCTACCATCTGGTGCAGGTTTGCCGATATTAATGTTTGTGCCTTCTCCAGTAATGACGCCATATCAACAGTCTCCTTGCGAACTCACCAATTCTCAATTGTGCTCAACCCTTAAAGGGCTGGTAATTGTATCGTAAACCGAATTCCGTTTCCTTGCATCTGCTCGATAAGGATTCGACCGCCATGTATGTCAATAGAACCTTTAATAATCGTCAACCCAGGATTATGCTCCGAGAGTTCTAAAACGACGAGATCTGGGCTAATTAGCAACTTATTAATGTTACGGACCTCCTGCTCGGTTATGCGCCCTTCAATGATGCTTAAGCTCAAACAAACGTTAATCCCATCACGCGAAGAGCCTAAGACGATATCTCTAGGTCTCAGGTTCTTAGCCGTACCGAATCGTCTCGCGACTCCAATGTTCGCGTCAGGTACGTAGCTGGAAGCTACATCAATCAGTCGAACTAGGCAATTTTGAAACAACTGATGGTCAGCCATTATCGGCGGCAGACCTGGATCAAGATCCAAAGTAAATTGAACGTTGTTTCCATCAGTGGTTCGATAATAGTCTCGGCTAAATTCATTAAGAAGTACAGTCACATCAGCCGGCTTTGCACGAAGTTCATAGGCTTTAATTGCCTCGCCTGTCTGTAGTTCGGCAAGAAACATGAAGTCCTCTGCCAGCCTTGTTAACTGGTTGCTTCCTGCTTGAATTCCCATCAAATGCTGAAAGAGATCTCCTTCGGTTTGCACATCACTCAGAGCCTCCACTAGCGTTTGGGAGAACTCAGTGACGGCCTCGAGCGGTATGCGCAAACCTGGAAGAAGAACATTAAGAATGCCACGCTTCAGCTCCTCGAAATCTTGCCTGATTAGTCCCTGTCGTTCAAAATGACGATCGAGTTGAGTGGCCACCAGATCGAAAAGTTCCTGACCATCGTAAGGTTTTGATATGTACTCTTCAACACCACTTTTAAGGCCGAGCAAAATATCTTGCCTCTCGCCTCTTGCGGTCAGAAAAATAAACGGAATATGGAGCCAGGTATCGTTGCTTCGGACTCGGCTAAGCAGTTCGTAGCCATCCATCCCGGGCATCATAATATCAGAGATTATCAGGTTAACCGTTTGTTTCTCGAGAATATCCAAGGCTTCACTACCGCCACTGGCGGTCAAAACGGTAGGAACATAATCTCCATCCATAAGCTCAACTAGGTCTCGCAAGCCCGCCAGAAGGTTTAACTCATCCTCAACTATCAGTACCGTGGCCGGTTTCCTGGTCTGTTCTGGGTCTTTAGCCAGGGCGTTCCCAAATTGATCGTAACCGAGCGCAGGCAGAATAATAGTAAACGAGCTTCCCTTCCCTTCCTCGCTAGCTACCACGATACGTCCATCATGAAGCTCAATCAGACCCCTGGCAATTGTCAGGCCGGTTCCGGCTCCTTGTTGCTCTAATACGGGCCGGTTGTACTGATAAAAGAGGTCAAATATCTGCATGCACTCGCTGTCTGGCAGCCCGAGGCCATTGTCTTCGACTGTGATCCGAACTTCTCCATTAGCTGCTATGGCCTGTACTCGTACTTCCGCACCTGCCGACTGGTGGACACTAAACTTAACTGCGTTATCGATTAACCTATCGCAGGCGTCCATCAAAAGATCCCGTTGGCCAAATACCGACGGTAAAGATTCGCTAATCATGCAGTGGATGCTAACACCTTTGGATTCATGTTCGAGGCGATAGCGTTTGCACAGATAGCTCAGGTTCTCTTCGAGATCAATAATAGGTAATGCCTTTCTCCTGTATCTGGCAGCCAATTCACCGGTCCGTAGCTCCATCACAGTAATGAGATCGTCAATCAAGTGCTTAAGTCGGGCGGCTCCAACCTGAATGCCGCGCAGATACTCCCACAGAAGGTCAATATCTTCGCTCAAAAGACCCTCAGCCAGCAAATCATAATACGCAGTCACATATGTCAGGGGTGTTCTGAATTCATGGTTCAGAACCTGAACGATATTGCTGCGCAATCTTTGAAGACGTCTCTCCCTATCCACCTGGAGTTGAAACGCCCGCTCCAACTGACTCTGAATCAGCTGGATCAAGTCGTCGCTGTCATAAGGCTTGGTGATATAGAGCTCTGCACCGCTTGTCCGACCTTCGCGAATATCGATATCAGTTCCCTTGGCAGTGAGGAATATGATAGGTATGTGAAGCCAAGTAGGATTCTTCCTGACTTGGCGCAGGAACTCGTAGCCCCCCATTTTTGGCATCATAATGTCGGAAATTATGAGGTCAGGTATATGCTCACCCAGGATATTTAGGCCCACTGTCCCATCGCAGGCAGTCAAGACCTTAAGGTCGTAGCCAATGTCCGAAATCTCGAGGAGATCGGCAATACCGGCTAACAAGGCCTCATCGTCTTCAAGAATTAGAATAGTCGCCAGATCAGTCATTGGCGTAGGGTGTCCGCCGATCTGTGCTATTTAGGATGCAATTGAAGAGCCTGCCATTGATAATGGTGTGCATATATCGTCAAAGTCGGAAGAAGTCGCAAGGAAGCATTCAGAAAACATAGCCGAGAGTCATCCCACCATCAGGCAATCCCATCCTCGCACACCAGGTAGGATTGGTTTCTCGTTAGAAACCAGGAAAGGGTTCTAGGTTGTTCTAAATCGGCGGGCCAGTACTAGCAAGGTTATTAATCCAAGACCGAGAAGTACAAAGCTCATCGTACTTGTCCCGGTAGCAGGCAGAGTTTGGTCGCCAGTCGAGCTCTCGGCTGTGGGCACAGGCGTAGCATCGCCGGGCCCGCCAGTTCCGGGCTCTGTTGCGGCCCCGTCGTCTCCATCTCCAGTACCGTCTCCATCTCCAGTACCGTCCCCATCACCGGTACCGTCCCCATCACCGGTACCCGTATCACCATCGGAGGTTGGCGTAGCTTCTGGGACAGCTTCCAAAGCCTCGCGAGTTGCATCAGCAGCTTCTCGGGTTAGTTCGGCGTCAGCCGTCGCTTGGGCATCAGCTAACTGGTTCTCGGCCTCTGCGGTAGCATTCGCAGCTTCTTCCTCAGCTGCCATTTCTGCTTCTCGCGTCGCCTCCTCAGCATTGATTTCCAGCTGTATCGCTTGTTCAGTTTCACTTGCATGAACCGACTCAACAGTCAGGGTGACCAAAGCATTATTGGCCTCGGTTGTTTTGTTTGCAGCGACAATGGCCTGGCTGGTACTCGTCGCTGAGGTGGAGGTTGTATCCTCGCCTCGGATCAGCAAGTAGATAAGCATACAAGCTGATATTACAATGAAAATGACCAGCAAGCCGCCAGCCCAAACGAGAAACGACCGCCCTCCTTCACTTTCATCTTCTTCTTCTATGACAAAGTCATCCGCGAAGTCCTCCGAGAAACCACTGGAAATATCCTCGGTGATATCTTCCGAGATATCATCCGAAATATCTTCAGAGATTTCTTCCGAGATATCCCCCGAAATATCTTCGGTGACGTCATCCGAGAAATCGTCTGTAAATTCTTCCGACATAACTACCTCCTGACACTGAAATTGCTACCTAAGGACACCTATTAGTTAGCAGTTCCAACAGCCTATCGCTGTCATGAAATCAAGTCCAAATTTGAATAAGGAATAAATGCTTTTTCTCCGGAACCAAATTCTACATCAGCGCCCACTGTCCGCAATCCAACCACAGTACGCCTTGGCCGGCTGTAGATCTTTGATACGCGGGCAATAATGTGACCTCCATTCCACCTGAGCACTCGTGCAAGCCTGCCTACCTCCAACATGCTCGAGGACTGGGAGCTTTTTTTGAGAGTGCTTGCCGATGGAATAATAATAGCGGTCTTCTGACCTCTGATTCCTTCGCCCTCTTTTAGCAGTGATGCGTTTTTACCCTGCGCTCGCTGCAATATTTGAAATATCGGCTCTGACATCGCTTGTTCGCCTATGCCATCTGTCAACAAGATCGGAAACGAGAATGATGATGCAATTAAACAGAGTTTTGTCGACATAGATCCGGCGATCACTCCTCGAACGCCGCTGTTCTCCAAACGGTAAAGATCGTCGCTGGAGCTAATCCAGCCAACTATTAGTACAATGCCTCGCACATCCCCCGAGATTCTATCTGCATTGAGAGGTTCTTTGGCTGACTTGACTACTGTCTTTAGCCTTCCAAATCCATCTTTGCCTGAATCCCAGACACCTTGGACAAACGCTCCATGAGCTTCGAGAACTGCGCCTCGACCTGCAATAACTGTCACTACTCGACCGTGCATCATGGCCCGTAGATCATGCGGCTCTTGAGCTCTTTGCATGATCAAACAGCCATCTCGAATCTCGGTTAGAACACCATTCACCGGGCTATTGTATATCTTGGAACGACCAAGTTTTCCTTTCTTTCGCATTATGGGTGAGTCTTGGCGGAGAGTTGCACCCACCTCAACTAGCAAGTGCTTCTGAAGTTCATCTTGCGAAACTCCCAGCATCTTGGTGGCTCGAATCACATAATAACCACCACTAGGCAGCGCTTGAGCGATAACTTGCACTGGGTTGACATCTTGTCCAACACGAACAAAGACTTCGCCAAGATTTGGCAGCAGACGTGTGCGTAGAACCGTAGTATTGGGGCTAATCTTCGTGAATGATGTCAGAAGTGACATTTATTGAAACCTATGCAGCCAGCCGATTCTTATCTACCAACTAATACTTTACACATGATTCCATTTATGTCAAGAACCAATTGCCTTAAGCCACTGCTGTCTTTGGCTGCGTTTGGTTACATCATCTCCTTTTATTTCTAATGGCCGGCCTCGAGCGTCAAATATTAAACCGAGCAAACCTCCATTAACTATCTGCTTGATAGGTTTACCAAGCCCGGCACCAACGTCAATATTTCGAGCTGGTTGAACAGTCAACTCCGCTTGCTGCTCCGGAGCTAAAGGAATCACATGCAGACTACCGTATTTTACATCGCGCCTGATCATCTCTGAGCCTGCCTTGGCGAGTGAAATGCGTAAAACCGGTCTACCTAGCTCAGATTGACCATCTGCAACTATGACCCAACCAACGTCTTTCAAAACACCACTATCCAGGACCTGCACGACCAGCTTTGGATTGTGCGTAGCCATCAAACCCATGGCAGGTAGCACGTCGTATTCGTCCAAAACGATCCTGAAGATTCCGGTAGGCTGCAAGCCATCAATCACCGCGAGAATTGGATGGCCTATATTCGGTGCTTCGGTGAGAATCTTACCTCGCAGGAGGAGTAGCTTACTCGGCCTTAGCGAACCCTTCATATTAAAAGAGGGATCACCAGTCGCTTCAGATACGATTTCCTTAACTAGGAGATTAGTCACGGCGTACTCTAGGTTCATCTCCTTGATATTCTGTGGCACTGTGTGTGGCATCAACGACTTGTTGTAGATAAAATCACGAACGTCGTCGGCACGAGTTTGCCCATCTGTCCAACTAAAAATATCAGAAAACCCTTCGTTCTTAAGAGCATTCACTATCGGTGGGCCAAGTCCGAGATCGCTACGAATGGTCAGATTTACACGACCAGCTTCCGCCGTGACCAGTGAGACACTGCCACTGCCAATGTCCAATCCGGCTACGAGACCCCCATGCAACGCCGCGAAATACTCAATGATGCCCCCAAAAGTGTGGCTAGTTGGCAATACGGCCATGCTACACAAGTCCCTGATGCCCTCAATTCCTGGTAGTTCGCCGATCTTGTACCGCCCATATGCTGTGGCAAGATGATCGATGAGGCTGTCGAGTTGCTCGACACCGACTGACGGCTGGATATTCTCAGCCATGTAAACATCGGTAAGCCCGGATAGCTTTTCAGTTACAAGCGATCGAAGATCCCGATTTCCAGCGTATATGACACGCGGTCTTTGAAAATCGTCCAATAAGTTGAGGCCTATTGACACCGTATCGACAAGTTCGAGAAGCCTGTTATCTGAGGCGCCGTCACTGCCACCGACAATCAGAGCGATATCTGCTTTCGAACTCAATATAGATTCCAGCTTTTTATGCTCACTCCGACTATCGGTTAGACTGAAACGGTCTATCTCCAAACCGTATATGGTTCTGAGCGCCTTTCGAGCACTAGCCAGACTTACGTCCTCTAACAGACCGATTATGATCGCTCTGAGTGGATCCGCAGCACTTACCGTAAGACCTAGACAATCAACACCTGTGCCATCCAATCGTGTTGGGGAAATCAGGAAGCCATTGGGGTTAAGTAAAATCCGACCTGTGGATTGCGTAATCTGGTTAGCCGCCGCCCGGATCCCTTGATTGATGTCGAACCAGGGCGATCTAGCTGTCGTTAGCGAAGAACCTCTAGCGCTTAATCGATAGCTGCCATCTACGGATTCGTAGAGAGTGATTGTCGTGTAACTGTGACCGATATCTACGACCAGGTGCGAGCGACAAGCGAGTTCTTCTTCGGTTTCTTCCGCTTCCTCTTCATACGCCTCAAATGGCGCATCATTAAGATCTGCCATCGTTCTCAGCCGCTAAATAGTGTGGAAAATGAGTCGATATAAAATGACAGGCGTCCACTAAGTAACACCAGAGTGGTACTAAATAAGCCGGCAAACACACTTGCCAGAGCTATGGTGATAACAAAACGACCAATCTGCCCCACATACTGATACCAAACTGGAAGCGTCACTTGACCATCACTTGACACTCTTCCTGTAAAATGAAAATATGCCAGTACACATATGGTTAATCCAGCCACTACAATCGTTAATAGCCCGCTACTGTATGTGGCGACGATCTGGGGCAGCAGAGTACCCACAATGGCGCCAACCAACCCTACGGCTGCTCCTACGGCAATTAGAACGGCCATAGCGCTGTTTCCTATCCAAGAGAACCTCGGTATTAGCTTAAATAGAAGAAGTATTCCGAGCACAACAGGAATAAGCCATGACAGAGGCGTCAGCGCATCTTCAAAGGAGGTCACGGACTCGGCAAGCGGTAGCAATACGTCTCTACCTATTACAACCGCGGCAAATCCGGCGCTGACACCGACCAAGATGTGTACCGCCAGGCGATATAGGGGATTGTCTTTCACGACGAAGCTGTAAACGAAAAGCGTTAGTAGAAATCCTATTAGGATTCCGCCAACTTCGCCGATATTATCAAAAACCTCCATTTTTATGTTCGCCTAACCTAACCTCGTCGGAGAGGTCCTAATCCCGTTACGGCATAATAGATGGTTCCGGCTATAAGTATTCCAACGCCAAACCATAATGCTAACGTAAGCCCAGTAATATTGTTATTGGATTGAGAATCGGTAATCAGCAGGTCACGTTCGTAGGCTACAAGGGCAAGATAGCCATCGAGGGCTCCTTCCAACTGGTCTGAGGCAAGATACGGAATTACTACAGGGCCAAGAGCCTGGGTCACGCCGGCGACTATCCCAGTGTCCTCGATCTGTGTGCCGACTTGCTCGAGCCAGCCTACCAGGCTGTCCCTATCGCTGGTTAACAGGACTATTAGAGTGACTTCCGCCAGGCTCTGCTGGATCTCGTCTGATAGATCTTGCCCAAATATTGATTCACATCGCGCCGAATCGCTAAGACATTCGCTGAAGCTCCTCAAGCCAACAGCCTCACCTGGCAGATATCCAAGCTGATTCCATTCCAGGTCGTTTACTTGCTCGGAAACTATGGCAGCAACTTCTGAACCGGCGGCGCTTTGGCTAATGGTGAAAACTGGACTCCTGTTGTCTGCCATCTGTTCAAGCAAGGCAGTCGCGATTGGGTCAAGTTCACCGGCCATTGCAGGTGTATAATCAAACGCAACCAGAACAGGCGTTCCCGCTGAATCGTTGATCTGATCATATAGATCTTGAGCCGCTTCGCCTGGAGGTCGAACTGCTGCACTTGACAGGAGGTCGGTTGAAGACGGCACTATTAGACCAACAAGAATCAGGAGCAGAAGAGCACCTCCAAGTACTACCCGCGTTCGAACCGATTGGCTGGGCTGCGATTGGCCGGCGACGCTATCTTCGATGACTGGCTCCGCGTGAACGAGACCTTCCAGAATGGATATCTGCTGTTGCAGTTCCTTTGAGATCGTGTAATCAGTTTTGGGCACCGTCGCGAGCGGAGCAGCAATAAGAGGCATGACCTGGATCACACCACGCAATCCCGCCAACTTCCCTCTCTCTTCTACGGTATCTTCGATGCCAAGAAGCTCAATATTGTCGCTCTCCTCGCCGCCTGTTTCTCGAAGCCAGCTCGGTTGCTTAATGCCAACTTGAGAAGACTCCCGAACCAGGGCTTCTTCTAATCCGCGCTCGTCTTCATCCATCCACTCAGGAGCTGTAGATTCATCACTAAGCTCTTTCAACCACTTTTCGAAAGAAGGATCCAGAACGCTCTCCTCGGTGTCTGGTTCATGCGGTTCAATTTTTGGTTCAACCGGTCTGGCAATTGTCGCCCTTCTCGGTTCAGGTAACTCCACATCCTCGACGAAATCTGAAACATCGTCATCGGGTCTTTGCAGTTGATCATTTAGCCAGGCTGGCATGTTTGTCCCGGCGAGCTGCTGAGGAACACCTAGCAACTTTCCTTCAAGGTCCAATGGTTGGGTTCCTCTCCGTATGGTAGACCGAATTGCGCCAGGATCCCCTGGGCCTTCTGAGTGACTCTCCGTGTCGGCATCTTCGGGATCTTGACCTGGTTGAACTGGTTTAAGGCTCCCCGTTTTATAGGCTGGATCCCACTCGCCGGTCGCAGTGATTTCTGTATCCTCGTCAACTTCCTCGCCCTCCAAAGCGTTCAACCAGTCCAACGATCCTGTTGGATCTCGTGGTTGTATAGGCAGGTCAGAAGTATCCATACGCCTAACCGGATCGTCGTGGATACTGGATAAACCAGCGGCTTCGACCCCGCCTAAGTCATCTTGTGATTTATCAGGCTGCTTACCGGCCTTCAGTGCATTGTCGATATCAAGTAGCCAGGTAGGAATTGCTTTCTTATCGCCTCCCTCCGTCGCCTTGGCCGGTGGCACTGTTGAGGTTTTCTCGTCCTCTGTTTCAGCTCCTTTGGAAACAGTTTCTGGATCTAATTCCTTCTCATGCTCGGGAATCGGTGAAGAGCCAGTCTGGGTAGCTTTAGGCGCTTCTGGATAAACCTTCGAGGGTTGGGATTCTTTATGCTCATCGGCTTTGGGTAATGAGGCAATAAAGGAACCACACAGCTCGCAGAACTCCAAGTCAGTTGGCGTCAAGGCACGACAGTTCTGGCATCTGGCGTAGCCATCCAAGATCAGTTCCTCGCCGCACGAAATACAGCGCCGGCTTAAGGCACTATTCTCGACTTTACAGTTAGGACAATTGACCGTTATCATCTGTCGTAGGGTCTATCGGTGCCCATTAGCACTCGTAAGGTCACTATCATTGCCCCTAAGGCTATTCCTATCAGTATCCCTCTGATACCTGAACTTACGAACACCATGGTTAGAAAATCACTCACGCCGATAAAAAGATCGCTGAGAAAGCCTGGTAAAGGTGTCTTCCCAAGAAGAAATAGGATAACGCTGACGATGAACAATAAGGCCCACCAACTTTTTCGTTTTTGAAGAACCCGTGCTCCCGAAAATAGTAGGAAGAAGGCCAGCATTGAGGCAACGGCTGCCTCAAGCGGCGCTTGAACATATTCAAAGAGCGTCGACACACCTCCTTCGGTCACACCTACCCAGTCCGTTACACCTAAGAGGATCATGGCCAGCAGACTTACCACTAATGCGCTGCTGTAGGCATTACCTTTCAATATTCTGCGAGTGTGCACGTTCAACAGATTAAGAATACCGATCAACAAGGCGATCGCCGAAAGGAAACTTACCCAACTAGTTAACAGCCGGGCGATAGGCGGTAAGAGCAGCAAACCTATAAGGGCCAGCACTCCGAAAAGTATGGCCAACGTCAGGGGCACGAAATTTCGGATTTGAGACATCAACCGATGAACAAACTTATCAATGCTGCGACAAGTATGCTGATGGCTATGAAGATGCGTAAAATGTCCTGCAATTGCAGGCCGGCGATATCTGCCGGCGTGCCCCGAAGATATGCGGCAGAAGCGTACAGCTCTTCACCAAGTATGAGATTCTCTGTGATAGGTGTGGCTACGGCCAGGGCAGTTAAATCGTCAGATCCGATAATCTGTTCTAGCTCTTTGCGTTCAGCCGCCTCGGCGATTAAGGCCAGTTCAGCTCCGATTCGACCAATAATCAGGTTGCTTCCCAGATCCTCGCGATTAATGATGTCGCTGACGCCAACGCCATAACTCATGGGATCACTATTCGAGGCAATGAATTGGGGCTCAGTTCCAACGTCTCCACCGGCTGAATTAGCCGTGTCAAATGTCTTCCTATGCACGTCTAGCGAAGCGACATACAAGGATCCATCTCCTGTGGTTACCAGGGGTGGCTTATCCCTGGCATTGCTCTCGGTGGTTAGACCTTCGAGGCTACTCAGCGCCGCCAGACTCGCCGGGTTTGATACGTTTCCCAGATTTCCCGTTCCCACTGAAAAGTGCATTGCCTTACCGCTTTCAACTGCTTTCGCGGTTTGTCTTTGCAATGCCTCGAAACCTCTCAGTCTCCGGAGACCAATCGGCGATCTCATACCAGATTGTCGTGTTAGATATATCAGTGCCACGCTGCTGACAAGGATCAGCAAAAGGGCGACGATGTTTGCGGTTGAGAATGTCAACTTTCCCTCGCTTCAAGCTGTGTGATCAGCGCCTCGATCGACTTCGGCTCCTCCAGCAATCGAGCTGTCTGGCCTACCAACTCACGAGAGAGCACCAGACCCAATACTGGCTGAAGTAACCAAAGGAGCTGCCCCCCTATCAAGGAAAACGGACGGCCTACCTCAAGTCCGACAAGTGCGGGTAGGCGCATACCATGGCTACAGATAACATCGGCTATCTGCCCAACGAACTCCTCGCTGTCAAGCCCATGATTGGTCATTGTGCTTCTACTGACCTACTTCTAATTGGGCACGCTTTTCGTCTTAGTTGACGTAAAGTTACTTGGGGCGAGTATAACACGTTTCCCCATAGGTGTAAAGAGTTGGGAAGCCGTTTTAGAGTCCGTCAACATGGTACTTTAGTCGCCTAAAATCGGCTGATAAATCGCACGCATTTTTTTCCTTTGGAACGTACCCAGGGAACCATCATTGTCGTATAATCATCTGGCGTTTTAGGACAAAAGGCTCTTTGAACGGGAGATCAATGTGCGCTCAAGAATCATATTAAACCCCTGGGCCAATCGCGGCAAGGCTGTCGAACTCCAAGACACTATCCAACGACTGGCAAATAATTACTCCGATGTCGATGTGGCGCTTACTGATAGCCAGGGGCACGCGACCAAACTAGCATCCGAGGCAGTCGACGATGGCTGTGACCTGGTAATAGCGGCAGGCGGGGATGGAACAGTTCACGAGGTTGTGAACGGTATTGTCCACGGTGGACGTGGACAGGCCACGCTTGGAGTGATCCCCATCGGTTCAGGGAATGACTTTGCTTTCGGATTGGGTTTACTGACAAGCCTAGATGAAGCGATCCACAATATTTTCAACGGTCAATCTCGGGTGATCGATCTTGCCCGAATTGAGGATGATCACGGCCGATATGTGATGGTTGACAATGGTATTGGAATTGGTTTTGACGCTACCGTTAATATCCAGTCGCGCACTATCACTCGTCTTCACGGCTTTCCAATGTATCTCCTCGCAGTCCTCCGCACGATAGCTCTGTATTTTCAAACACCGCACCTTCGAATCGGTTCGACGATGAGCTGATTGAACAAGAGGCATTGCTTTTTGCAATTGGGATCGGACCGAGGGTGGGAGGTGGCTTCTACCTCACTCCTGACGCCTTACACAATGATGACAGGTTAGATAGTTGCACGGTTAATCCAGTCGGACGATTAACCATGTTGTGGATGCTTCCAAAAGTGATGCGCGGAACACATGTGAAAAGCAAACACGTCACGATGCGTAGAAATCGTTACATTGACATAAGGTCAAATCTTCCCCTGCCCGTCCACGTCGATGGCGAGATATTCGCTTATCATGAAGATAATGTCCGGCGATTGACGATTACGAGCATTCCTTCGGCCTTAACCGTCATCGGCTTCACAACTTGATCTATTATGGGCGAGCTCGCGCAAGCGTTGTCAGATCATGACCTGTCGACATTGCGCGTTATAGGCGAATGGTATGAACTTGATCTGACCGGTTTGCAAAAACGAGCTAGCGTTAAAGCGCTTTCTGAGGCCCTTACCCGTCTGGATATGAATGAAGAGACGCGATACCTGCCCCAGGAAGAATTGGCCGCGATGGTTGCCCTTATTGAAGC
>PVMK01125590.1_pt1 | contig 32675 bp, 30 predicted proteins | sample 1853481 | NCBI WGS metagenome assembly PVMK01 (sample SAMN08533507, study PRJNA380276) | Marine sediment metagenome, whole genome shotgun sequencing project.
GAAAGGCCCGACGAACTCCGACTTCAGCCACCCGCACTTCCCCGAACGAGGTGATTTCTGTCTCGGCACATCGGGCCTTCCGAGGAGCAACATACGTCCAGCAGTGCCGCGATTCAACCCGGCCGATAGCGTCGGATTTCGCGTTTCAGGCTACTTCTTGCCTTCTAGTTGCCCGTAGTTGCTGTCAAGGGACGGTTGAGAGCTCGGGTTGTCCACATATCCACAGCTATCCACAGGACCTTGTGCACAACCTCCTGTGCGAAAGTTCCCGACAGGAACTTTTCGCGGCTCAGGCAGAGATGCCTTCGTACAGTTCGACGAGTCTGTTCGCTGTGGCGTCCCATGAGAATCGCTTCGAGAACTCCGTCGCACCCTCCGAGAGGCGCTCAGCGAAGCTCGGATGTTCGATGACCGCTCTCATTGCAGCGGCGAACGAGCGTGGGTCGTCGCCATCGACGAGCAGACCGCTCTCGGACGCTGAAACGATGTACGCAAGGCCACCAGCGTTCGATGCAACGACAGGAGTCCCGCAGGCCTGTGCCTCGGCAGCGACGAGCCCGAACGACTCGGATCGTGACGGGACGATTACGACATCAGCAGCCCTGTAGTAATCGGTGAGTATCGCGTGGGGGACCGGGTCGATGAAGTGAACGCCATCATCGACGTTGCGTTCGGCCGCGAGCGCAGCACATCGAGCGAGTTCAGCTTCGCCGTCATCGCCGCTCGCACCACCGATGATCTGAAGAACGGGCTTCCCAAACGCCGGGTCGAGTGACTCGCGGAGGTGGGCGTACGCATCGACGGCGAGTGCTGTGCCTTTGTGGGCCTGGATCCTTCCGGCGAACAGGATCGTCGGGTCCGAAGCGGTACCGAGCCTCTCTCTGGCAAGCCATCTGTCTCCTGGTGAGAACACGCTGTGGTCCACCCCCGGTGGTGACACACACAGGCGTTCCGGTGACGCTCCGTAGTGCTCCAGCAGGTCGTCGAACTCGAAAGGCGTCGAGGCGATCACGCAGTCGGATTGGGCGATGACCTCCTCTTCGGTGAGGAGCCGTTCAGCGCTCGATGGAGCTTCGGATTCGGCCCTCGTTAGATCTTTCACCTTTCCGAGCGTGTGGAACGAGTTTGCGAGAGGGATTCCGTACTTGTTCTTGATGCGGACGCCGGTCCGCCCGGACAGCCAGTAGTGGCTGTGGACGAGATCGAACGACTCGTTGTTGTCGTCGATCCATGCCATGACGCCGGTCGCGAACTCTCGGGCATGTGGCTTCATCGCCGACGTGCTCAGTGGACCCGCTGGCCCGGCATCGATCTGAACGACGCGGTACCCGGCCTCGACCTTCGTGACGGTCTCGAGGAGGGGATCTACCCTTCGAGTGAACGTTGTGATCTCGATGCCTCGCCTTGCCATCGTGCGTGCCAGCCGGTCGAGATAGACATTCATGCCCCCCGCGTTGCCTGTCCCTGGTTGCAGGAGAGGAGACGTGTGCATGGCGATATACGCAACCTTGGATATCACGGAAGGCGCCCCTCGATCATGTAGAGCGGGCGGCTGAGCGCGCCCATGCGAAACTTGTAGGGCTGATCGCCTTTCAGGAAGTCGAACACCTTCGCCCCCCGCTCGATCTGGGCCTCGATCATCGATGCTACGAGCACGATTCCCGGAGAGCTTCCTGAAGCGTCGATGTCATACGCCGAGTTGTAGTAGAAGTAGCCGTCGTCGGTTTCGAACCCGAAGGCGGCTGCTCGCATGACTCCGTCACACATGAGCCCGTGGATCGTTGCATCGGCCGCGGACACCAGGTCTTCGAAGTACGCCTCCATCTCAGACGTCATGAAGGCACCCTTGTCGCCCGCCGACGTGCGGTGCATCTCACAGAACTGTCCGACTGCTTCGACGCCCATGCGCTCGATTGCCGGTGTTCCGAGGGTCTCACCGAGCCTTCTCCGCTTGCGCCGTATTTCGTGCCGTTCCTTCTTTGCGAGACCGCTGAGCCATACATCGGACGACGACGGCAATTCCATCACGGCTGCCGCATCATGCTCCACCTGCTTGGTTGGCGCACCGAGCGCCTCGAGCGACCGGGACACGATGTCTGCAACCTCTTGCGGCATCGAGTCGAACCGGTACGAGTGTCCACGGTGTCCCGCGAGCACGTCGCTGAGTAGCTGTTCGAATGCTGCACCGATCGGCGAGTGGTAATCGGTCAGGTTCTCCTGGCCGACGAAAGAGATATGGGTGTCCGCGACGCTGAGTGCCACCACGTTGGGCCCCTCAGAGGCGGTGATGAGTTCGGCTTCGGATGCGGATCTGTGGTGCCACACGGTCTCGAGAAACGGGCGGAAGGGGAATGGCCCAAGCAGTCTCGCTGCCGTGGTCCCCGAAGACGGGAACGAGGACCATGTCCGCGATGTCGTGAGCGAAGTCATACGCCGACGAGTTCCCACGCGCCGGCCGGTTGGTTGCCGCCGATCAACGACGGAGCGCGCACATCCGCCAATGCTTCGTCCATGGCGGCGGTGAGCATGCCAAGTCTGTCAGCGACCTCAAGAACCGCGGCCGAGGTGGCGGCCCGGCTTCCTGACCTCGACTTTGCAGCGATTCCGACTCCCTCCCGTACCAGGGCAAGCGATCCCTCGGCTCCGTACTTGACGGGCCCACCCCATTGGAGGGCGATCTTCCCCGAGGGGCGGACGTTGTCTCTCACCAAAGCCCCGAACCGCGTCATGGCGGATGCGATGGGCGCCATCTCCGGATCGGTCCCGAGTCGTTGGAATGCGCGTGCGAGCCCCGTGACCGTGCCCCGCAGAGTCGGTCCCCCGCAGCCGTCGACTCCCGCGGGCTCAGGTTCCACGCGTGAGAACTCCCGCATGATCTCCACGACCGATCGCTGGATCGGGTGCCCGTTTTCGAGGTAGCTACCGGTGTCCCAGCCAGCGGTGACGCAGGCAGCGAGCCACCCAGCGTGTTTCCCGGAGCAGTTGTGGAGGATCCGCTCGGGGCTCGTGTGTCCTCTGGCAGCGAGCATACGATCGGCTTCGCGAACCTCTGGTCTGTCGGTTGGGCACCTGAGGTCGTCCTCGCTCAACCCTGCGTCGGTGAGGATCGCACGAACGATCGCGATGTGGACGGGGAATCCGCCATGGCTCGAACACGACAGCGCAAGGTGCTCGGGCGGCAGTTCGAGCCCCGCGCGACGAGCCGCCAGCGCCTGGAAGGGTTTGTTCGAAGATCGGTAGAAGATGGGAAGCTCCGGGTCGCCTGAAGAGAAGATCACTGAGCCGCTTGTGTCGACGGCGACGGCGTCAACGTCCTCGAACGACTCTGCGAGCCCCGCTCGGACCCTTGCGAACTGCACGGCTACTTCGCAGTCAACAGTTCGTCTGCGTCCGCAGTGCCATCCCGGTAGCGCTTCGTGAGTTCCGAGGTGATCAGGTCGTACGCGTTGTAGACGGCACGACGCTGGATCGACACCTCGTGCTCCGATGCTGCGAGACCCTCGCGGATCTCGGTGAGTTCTTCATCGCCGAGGCGAGGCAAACGAATGAGAAAATCGTCCGCCAATGCCTTATCCACCTCTCGGCGACCAGCCCCTGCGAACTCGGGGGTCTCAAGCGACAGTTCCTTGTCCAAGGCGTTCGTCGTCGTGCCGCTCGGTCCGTCGCTGAGGATGTCTGGCAGCGCCTCGATGAGCGTGCGGGTCTCGTTGCCGGCTCTGCGGCTCAGTTCGAAGTCAAGAAGGTCCATGCGCCCGTGGAGGATCCTGCGGTAATAGGAGAACTCGGTGTCGAGGTCGTCGAGCATCGACCGTCGCGAGCGGATCTCATCGGTCTCGAGGCTCTCGAGGTTCTCGGTGAACCCGGCGTCCATCGCCCGGTCGATTCGTCTGCGCTGCTGTGTCATGCTCGCTCCCCTTGGTGCGTTCAATTTAACAAGATGCTCGCACCGTAGGGTACGGGTTGACCGCGACGCCGTTCGGCCTGATCTCGAAGTGGAGATGTGGCGACGTATATCTGGCGTTCCCGGAGTTCCCGAGATAACCAACGATGGTGCCCTTCTTGACCTGCTGACCCGATTTGATGTTCGTTGGATGACTCTGAAGGTGTGCGTAGTAGTACACGACTCCGTTGTCGGAGTAGATGTGGGTCGAAAGCCCGCCAAGGCTGTTCGAGGAGAATCTCACCCTGCCGTCGACAACCGCGATCAGCGGGGTGTGCCTGGCATTGAACATATCGACGCCTTTGTGTGTGCGACCACCGCTCCTCCGTGCGCCCCACGTGTTGGAGAACGATGCACCACCCTGGACAGGGCATTGGAATCCAGGGGTCACGCTCGGCGCGGCGCCGCCGGCCTTGCCCGGCGCCTGGGATGCCGTCTCGGCCTGCTGTCGCTTGATCCGATCGTCTTCGATCCTCTTCTGCCTGATCTCTGACTTCAGATTGGAGATGGCCGTGCTGAGCGCATCGTCTGCGTGGTCGAGGATGTGCTGCTGCTCGACATACAGCGCATCGATCTCTTCGACCAGCTCGGCGGCCTCGTCTTCCGCGATCTGGACGCCGGCGGCGTGAATCTCCAGCTCGGCTGTGGACCGATCGACCTGTCGTGAAACGGCCCCAAGACTGTCGAAGGCGGCAAGCTCGACTTCGGTCGCTCTCCCGAGCAGCGCTTGGCTGGTCACGAGATCCTGGATGCTTGCAGCGGAGAAGGCCGAACCGATCATGTTCGTTTGGCCACTCGTGTACGCGTCGATGACGATCCGCTTCGCCGACTCCTGAAGCGAGTCAGCGTCAGCGCGATATCGAGTGACGGCATCCTCCATGCGGGCCTTGCGACGCTGGAGGTCTTCGAGTTCGTGGCTGATCGCTTGGTATTCGATTACCGCCTCGTCAAGGCGGGCCGAGGCTGCTGCATATGCGACGTACGCAGTGGACCGGCGAGCTTCTGCGATTCCCTTCGTTCGCTCGGCAGCGTCAACATCCGACTGGGTCTGTGCGGACGCGGCGATAGGGACAATCGAGAGAAGACCGATCGCCAGGAAGAGTGTCAGCCAGCGTTGAACGCGAAAACGTGACATGGAGAGAGAGGCTAGTGGCGGGGTTCGGGAACCGGAGAAGAAAGTCAGCGGAAGACAACAGACAACAGACAACAGACAACAGACCCAGAACGTGCCTACGGGGCGTCAGGAGCTATCGGTTGTTTGGTCTGTCAGCGAGCGGCAGCGAGCGGGTCTGTTGTCTGTCAGCGAAGCGAAGCGAGCGACCTTACGACCAGCGGACTCGGTGGTTGTCGTGCCAGGTTTCGAACAGGTCGCGATCGCCGGTGATCGTCACGTTCGAATCATCGCCGCGGTTCCACACTGCCAGGTAGATGTCGCGTGCGTCTCCGGTGAGGGTGACATCTGCAGGCCCATCGCCGCGAACTGTGGTGATGCCCTCCGGTGCGAGCGTTACCTGCCAGCTGTCGTCGGTATCCGTTGCGAGGACGACCATCGTCTTCGTACTTTCGACGGGGAACGCACTGGCTCGTGGCGCGAATGCCGCAAGTAGCTCATCGATTCCGTCGGCGGCGAACGCCGCATCGAACTCGGTGGCTATACCAGCAGCGTTCTCGGCGTCGAATCGGTGTATCGCTGTTTCGTGGGCTTGGCGTCTGGCCCACATCGCCAGTGGCGTAGGCGCGGGGAGAAAGGTGAAGGACTCCACGTCGAGCGGTGCCGATTCGAGTGCGTCAACCAGATTGGCGTTGGTGGCCAAGTAGTGGTCGATCAGCTCGTTGTCGTCCGGCCAGAAGATGCCGAGATCCGGCCAGAAGACGGCGAGTTCAGCGAGGTCGTCGACCCAGGGCTTGTCATGGGGTTGGGCGACGTGAGCCGCAGCCCACAAGTGGATCTCGCTGAGGTGCCGCAGCAGTTCTCGCATGTCCCAGCCAGGGCATGTGGGAATGTCCACATCAAGTCCGCCCTGCTCCGCCGCTTGTGCGAGGAGCTTGGCTTCCTGGCCAACTGCCGTGATGTGTTCAGCGATCTCCATGGTGTCCTCCCGATTTGTCGTGCTGTCGTGATCCGATGCAGTCTCTCAAGGTGATGGAGTCAGCCGAATCCAGCACTTACTGCAACCTGCAGCAGACTCTATACTGAACTATGCAGTAGAGTCAAATCCATGCCGCCAAGAATGACCACATCATCGTACGCAGTCCTTGCGCTCCTCGATCTGAAGCCGTGGACTGGCTACGAACTCACGCAGCAGGCCCAACGCAGCCTGCGTTACGCCTGGCCAAAGTCCGAACGCCTGTTGTACTCGGAACCAAAGAAGCTTGTCGACCTCGGGTACGCCAACACCCACACAGAACAGAACGGCAAGCGCACTCGCAATGTCTACGAGATCACAGATGAAGGCCGTGATGTGCTCAGTGAGTGGACGGGTTCGAGAACCCAGCCCCCGCGCATCGAGGTTGAAGCTCTGCTCCGGCTCCTGTTCGCCGACCAGGGAACGCTCGAAGACCTTCTCGGAGCCCTCGACGAACTTGAGGAGGACATCGGCGAGCACCACGATGCGATCGTCGAACTCATGGCGTCGTATCTGAACGAGGGACATCCCTTCCCAGAGCGGACTCACCTCTCAGTGCTGTTCGCAACATTCCAGATTGAGATGTTCAAGAGCATGGAGCGATGGATCGATTTCGCCCGTGAAGAGATCGACGAGTGGCCGACCACGAAACAGCTCGGGATGACCAGCCGCACAGAGGAACTCGCCCGCATGCTCGCCCAAGACGAATCTCCCATAGGCACAGACACCCCAACACCCAAAGCTGAGAAATAGACGCCCTAGGAGCGCCTGCTGGTCTGTTGTCTGTCATCTGTTGTCTGGAGGGAGCGCAGCGACCGACTATCCAAAGAACCAGATGGCCATCCAGAAGAGGGGGGCGGCGATCACAGCACCATCGAACATCGCAAGTGCTCCCGGGGCGTTCTCGGTGTGGACTATCGAACCTGTGCGCAGCATCGATCCGACCGCACGGCCTGCGATGACTCCTGCCGCTGCCGCGACGCCACCGAGGAGGCCTGCCGCGATATCGAGTTCGATGATGGCGAATCCGGCGATGAGCCCGCCAAGGAGAGCACCGAGGAGGGCACCCACGTTCGCATCAACCGACTGGATCGCCGTTCCGTAGGTGGCAGCTGCGAAGGCACCGACGAGTGCGAACACGGTCACAAGCACGAACGCAAGGACCGCATAGGAGCCGACGAGCCTGATCAGCACCAATCCGGCGGATGCGGCGGAGGCGAGCACGGTGACGACAGAGGTTGCGGCGGTTGTGCGAAATTCGCGGTGCGCTTTGTCGAACACCGGCCACGTAACCGCGACGATGAACCCGAGGGCGAGGCCGCCTGCGAACCCTTCGAATCCCCACGCATACGCACCGACAGCTGCGGTTGTCGTACCGATGAGCGGCGGGTACACGACAAACGCATCCCGTGTGCGCGACGCTGCTTCTGATGCGTCCCACACCCACGCGAGAATCGCTCCGACTGCGACGAATACGAACCACTTGGGGTCGGCCCACGCAACCGCAAGGAGCGACACCAACAGGGCAACCGACAGGATCCCTGGGGCCATGTCGAGGTTTACGGCTCTGGCGGTTCCACCGGACACGGGTGGAATCAGCGCGATCTCGTCACCCGGTGAAACGGGCGTGTCACGGTCGGCCTGCTCACCGTTCACCCACACCGCAGCAGCTGTGACTCCAGCCGCGAATCGATCGCCGAACGTCTTCGACGCGTCGTCGATTACGTCAGCAACGGTTGCGGCATCGATCTCGACTGAGTCGGTTCCCGCTGACTCGCGCAAGTTGGCAAAGAGACGAAGTGTGGCCATCGACGACAGGGTAGCGTTCCGGTGGCTGGTGGCCCGTCACTCAGGACCCGTCGTCTGGCAGCGTCGAGCCGAGCAGTTGAGCCTATCGATCGTCCGGTGAACGCGTGATCGTTCCGGCGCACACTCCGAAGCCGATAGACACCGCGCCCGGGGCGTCGCACCGGCCCCTGATCTCGATCGAGTCCCCGTCCTCAAGGAAGGTGCGTGATGCGCCGTCGGGGAACGTGATCTGATCCCTTCCATTCCACGTAGCTTCGATCAGCGAGCCCCTCTGCCCCGCGTCGGGGCCCGAGACCGTGCCCGAGGCATAGAGGTCTCCTGCTCGTGCAGTCGCACCGTTGATCGTTGCGTGAGCGAGTTGCTGCGCCATGGACCAGTACATGTTGGTGAAGTTCGTCCGTGTGATGGTCTTGCCGCCCCCGGACGAAGGGATGTAGTCGACGGTGAGGTCGATGTCGACACCTGCGCGGATCGGGTCGTCGAGATACGGCAGCGGACTCGGATCCTGTCCGGCGAGGGGGATGCGGAACGGTTCCAGCGCATCGAGGGTCACGATCCACGGGGAGACCGTTGTCGCAAAGGACTTCCCGAGGAATGGCCCCAGCGGCACGTACTCCCAGCCCTGGATGTCACGCGCAGACCAGTCGTTGACGAGGCACATCCCGAAGATGTGCTCCTCCGCGGTGGAGACGTCGACCGACTGTCCGAGTTGGTTTGCGTTCCCTGTGACGAAGCCAACCTCGAGTTCGATGTCGAGCTTGACGGATGGGCCGAAGGTTGGTGATCCGTCACCTCTGCGCTGCCCTGAAGGCCGAGCGATGTCTGTGCCTGATACGACTACGGTTCCTGCCCGGCCGTGGTACCCGACGGGAAGGTGCTTCCAGTTCGGGAGCAGTGCGTCACCGTCTGGCCGGAACATCTTTCCGAGATTCGTTGCATGCTGCTCTGAGGAGTAGAAGTCGACATAGTCGCCGATCGTGATGGGAAGCAGGAGGTCGACGGGGCCGCCGATGACCAGATCGTGCTCATCGGCAAAGGCCTGCGCCCAGGAGTTCCCGGCTTCGAGGAAATCCGTGAGGGCGGCGCGAACGGCTACCCAGGCGGCTCGTCCCTGTGCGATGAAGGTGTTCAGCGAGTCCGATGAGAACGTCTCAGCTTCCAAGCCCGTGTCGGAGAACATGCCCGAGCGTTCTGCGGCGGCCAGGTCGACGACTGACTCACCGATCGCCACACAGCACCTCGTTCCACGCGAATCAGTGAACACGCCATACGGCAGGTTCTGGATGGGAAAGTCGGATTCGTCGGGTACCTCGACCCACGATGTCGCGGTGGTTGTCATGTTCCGTCCCCCAGGAGTGACATGCCTGCCAAGGCTTCCACCGGTTCATCGAAGTCGCATGAGCCGTACGCGACGAAATTGTGCTGTCTCATCCTTCGAACCGCCGAGCCTGGGAACCTGAGTTCCTTCCAGGATGCGAACGCAGGGGAGATAGCGAACGCATCGGGATCGGTTTCCGCCACTATCTCGTGCACCACATCTTGGCGCTCGCCCGCTGTGGCCGCGGCGGTCGCAATGAGGAGGTTGACGAAGCCGTGACGCCACACATCCAGCGCCTCATCGAAACGCCTGATCGGCTGGTGGAGGCCAGCGGTTGCCTTGAACGGAACCGATGCGTCCACTGCCGCGTAGATGAACGCCGCGACCTCGTCAGTTGACGGGAACAGGTCGGCTGTGACCCCTCCGCATCTGAGCTTTGCGCCACCTCCCATCCCGGCCTCCGACAGGGCCGCCCCGATGGCATCGATCTGGGAGTGGACATCGGCGCTTCGGAGCACCTCGAGGAACGCGACGACGTCAGGGTTGATCGATCCGACGGTCGTGACGAGTGCCTGGACTCCATCGCGGCTCGGGTCGGCGATCCGTACCTCGGCAGCCGCTACCGACAGCGCTGGCTCCATCTCCGCGTGGAACGCTGCTGCGTGTGAGGCCGCCACGGCAGGCGACGTGTCGAACACGACGCCTATCTCCCACGGCCCATCGTCCACCGTCAGGATCGGTGTCACGACACTGGCGAGTTCCTCGAGTTGGGACGCCCGGACCAAGAATCGGCCCGATACCCACGCTGACGACGACGCGCGGCTTCTTCGGTACCCAGCGACCGCCTCCTCGACGGTTAGGGACGCCGGGGGGAACAGTCCGGCGTAGTCGACGAAGGCTGCAAACGCAGACGTTCTTGCGTCAACGACGAGCCTCATCGACCCTCGAGCCAGGTCCACGCGTATGCATCATCTTCCGAGTCAACGGCTCCCTGCCCAAGATCAAGGGGACGGAAGGTGTCGATCATCACCGCCAGTTCCTCTGTGCCCTTCCTGCCGATGCTGCGCTCGACGGATCCTGGCTGCGGCCCATGTGTGTGTCCGCCAGGGTGGAGCGAGATCGATCCCTGCTCGATCCCTGCGCCTGCACGGGACATGAAATTGCCCTCGTGGTAGAAGATGACTTCGTCGCTATCAACGTTGGCGTGGTTGTACGGTGCCGGGATGGCGTCGGGGTGGTAGTCGAAGAGTCTTGGGACGAACGCACACACGACGACGCCCGGCGCCTCGAAGGTCTGGTGCACGGGTGGCGGCTGATGGATCCTGCCCGTGATCGGTTCGAAGTCATGGATCGAGAACTTGTACGGGTACATGCACCCGTCCCAACCGACGACGTCGAACGGGTGGCTGTCGTAGACGAACCGTGTCATGCCGCCGCGGTGCTTGACGAGGACCTCGACATCGGAGCCCTCTCGCAGGAGCGGCTCGCTCGGACCCTTGAGATCACGCTCGCAGTACGGAGCATGCTCGAGCAATTGCCCGTTTCGCGACAGGTAACGGCGCGGAGGGCCGATGTGGCCGCGTGTCTGCAGGATCAGTGCCCTCATCGGATCGGAAGACTCATCGAGTTCATATCGGTGGATCACCGATGCCGGGATCACGAGGTGGTCGCCGGGCTCGAATCTGATGGAACCGAACACGGTTTCGAGTGTGCCCGTGCCTTCTTCGATGTAGACCATCTCGTCGCCGATCGCGTTCTTGTAGAGCCCTGAACTCTCGGAACCGGCGAAGTAGGAAATGGCGCAGTCGTCGTTCGCCATCAGGAGCGCTCGCGCCCGCACGGCGTCGCCGCCGGCCTTCAGCTGATGCGTCTTGAAGTGGCGGGGTTTAAGCGGATGATTCGCCCTTGTCTCCTGTTCTTCGGCATCCACGGCTTCGATCGACTTGAGGGCTGTGGGGATGTTCTTGTGATAGAGGAGTGCTGAATCGAACGAGAAGCCTTCTTCTCCCATCAGTTCCTCTGCAAAGAGTGATCCGTCGGGCTGACGGAACTGGGTGTGTCTCTTCGGCGGGATGTCGCCGACACTGCGGTAGTAGGGCACAGAACTCCTCGGTCGTGCGGTCATGCTACGGCACATTCAAGAGGCAAGCGGGGGAGAGAGCGTGTGGCCTGAATCGGTGACAGCGCACCACAGATGCGATAATCGGTGTACCCCGCCAGCCAAGGAGGCCACATGGATGTCGATCTCACGCTCCGGGCGAAGGAATTCGCCTCCAAGGACCCGTTCCCCATGAAGGGTTTCGGGCCGGTTGAGTGGTGGGTCGGGAACGCATTCATGACCGCACAGGCGCTTCGTGCCCTGCTTGGCATGGAGATCGTCGGCTACAGCGGGCCAGAGACGGGGGTGCGTGATCGCGCGTCGTACCTGCTGCGCCAGGACCAGATCACGTTCATCGTCACAGCTGCATTGGACGGTGACCACGAGATCGCCGAGCACGTGAAACTCCACGGGCCAGGGGCGAAGGATGTTGGCTTCCTTGTCCCGGATGCTGTGGCGGCTTTCGAGATGGCCGTAGACAATGGTGCGCAACCGCATCGGGATCCGACCGTGATCGAGAACGACGACGGCCGCATGACCATCTCTACGATCAAGGCATACGGAGATACCGTGCACTCGCTGATCGATCTCGAAGGTGTGGACCCGCGGTTCGAGGCCAGGGAGGACACGATCGCTAGGTCGACCGGGCTGCACGCCATCGACCACGTGGTAGCCAACGTAGAGCTCGGGAAGATGAACGAGTGGGTCGGTTTCTACGAGAAGATCTTCTCGTTCACGATGCTGAAACACTTCGATGACGATGCGATCTCGACGGAGTACACGGCGCTGATGTCAAAGGTCATGCAAGGCGGTGGAGGCATCATCAAGCTTCCGATCAACGAACCGGCCCACGGCAAGAAGAAGAGTCAGATCGAGGAGTACCTGGACTACTACAAGTCTGCGGGCGTCCAGCATCTGGCGTTGGCGACCGACGATCTACAGACGACGGTTGCCGACATTCACTCACGAGGCATCGAAACGATCTACGTCCCTGACGACTACTACCCCGAGGCCAAGGCGAGGTTGACCGATTACGACCTCGACTGGGATCGCCTCCAGGAGTTGAGCATCCTCGTCGACAAGGACGACGACGGCTACCTGCTCCAGACGTTCACCAAGATGCTCCAGGACCGCCCAACGGTCTTCTTCGAGTTCATCGAGCGCAGGGGAGCCACCGGCTTCGGCGTAGGCAACTTCAAAGCCCTCTTTGAAAGCATCGAGAGGGAGCAGGAGAGGCGCGGAAACCTATAGTCGCTCGCTGCGCTCGCTGACAGACCAGAAGCGGCCTCTCTGGCTTCTGGCTTCTGACTTCTGGCTTCTGGCTTCTGACTTCTGACTTCTGGATCCGTGGTCCGTGGTCCGTGGTCCGTGGTCCGTTCTGGGTCTGAGGTCTGAGGTCTGGAGCGAGCGCAGCGAGCGATTACGCCACGCTGACTCGATTCTCCACCAGGTGCTCAAGGATGTGCCGAACATCCGGCTGGACACCTGTGATGGTCTCTGACCAGAGGGCGTGGAGGAAGAAGAGACCCACGAAGTAGAAGCCGGGGACCTCTTCGACGATGCCACGCTCGTGGCGGGGCTTGCCTTCGTCGTCGAACACCGGCAAGTCGATCCAGTCGAATCCTGGGTTGTAACCCGTGCACCAGATCACGTTCGTGGCTTCGACGACTGTCCCATCGTCGGCCACGGGCTTCCCGTTCTCGATGCCGGCGATTCGGCCGATGCGGTGGACGCCGACGCTCTTGAGTTCTTTCGGCCTGATACGAACGAGCGGCGCAGATTTCGTGATCATCTTCGGTCGTGCCCTTCGCCCAATCGGCGTCCCCGTGTTGAGAACGCGCACGGTCGCGAAGCGAACGATCAGCGTGCCGATATTGCGGCCGAACCAGCCCTCCAGAGCGAAGGGGACAGCCCCCGATTCAGTTCCTGCAACCCATGTTTCGTGTGTGTTGGCGACCTCGTATGCGATGTCAGCTCCCGTGTTGCCGAGTCCGACGATGAGAACGGGTCCGTCCTTCAGTTGTGACGGATTCTTGTATTGGGTCGAGTGCATCTGGAGGACGTTGGGATCGAGGTCTGTAGCGAATCCGGGCGTCTTTGGCTTCTGATAGTCAGCCATGGCGACGATCACGTTCTGTGCCCGATAGGTGTTGCTCCCCGCAGTGACGACGAAGAGCCCCCCTTCGCGGTGGACTCGATCGACCTTGACTCCCGATCGGACAGGTAGCTCCATCTTGGCCGCATAGTCTTCCAGGAAGTCGGCGACCTGATCCTTGTTGACCGAACTGTTGCCCAGCCCAGGGGAACGCCATTCCTGGCAGACCGTTCATCTTCGCCTGCGTGAAGAGTCGCAGCGAGTCCCATCGACTCCGCCACGCATCACCCACGCGCTGGCTCGCATCGAGGATCACGAAGTCGATGCCCTTCTCCTTGAGGCCGTAGCCGACAATCAGCCCGGTCTGACCTCCACCGATCACGATCGTGTTGAATTCCTCAGCCGATGAGTGGGCTGGTTCCGTATGGGTGGCATCTGCGTCGATCATGCGCTCTCCTTGTCCTTGCGCTTGCGAATTGAGAGATATACTCCTAACGCGAGTATTACGATATACTCGCGAATAGAGTATGTCAAGAGGGTTGATGAAAACCGAGCGCCGTCTCACAACAACGTCATATGCGCTCCTTGCGCAACTATCGCTGCGACCGTGGTCAACGTACGAACTGGCCCAGCAGCGCGTCCGGTACTTCCGATTCGTGTGGCCTCGAGCCGAGAGCGCGATCTACCGCGAGGTCAAACACCTCGCCACGCAGGGTCTTGTGGAAGGCGAGGTGGGACATACCGGCAAGCGCAAGCGGACCGTGTACTCGATCACCGAGGCCGGCACCGACGCCCTGCGAGATTGGCTCGCTACCCCAGTGTCACCGTTCTCGATGAACTTCGAGGCGATGATCCGTCTGTTCGTCGCACCGCTCGGCACGACCGACCAGATCTTGGAGACACTCGAGCAGGTGCAGTTCGACGCACGGGAGATGCTCAGATTCGGCGGCGAGGTCAAGCAGGAGTACATGGACGGTCGGGGCGCCCTCCAAGATGAGGTCTACGTCCGCGTCCTAGCGATCGACTTCTTCATAAGCCTTGTGAACACGGTCGACGCGTGGGCAGATCGCACTGTCGCCGAGATCAACACATGGGAGAGTCTGACGATCGGCGAACGGAACAAGCGTGCCATGGAACTGCTCGCAAACGTCCCCGTAGCCACCCCGACCGACCCATCAACATCAACCCCCGTCGCGCCGTCGTCGCAACTGTGACGGGTAATCCTTGGTCCGTTCTGGGTCTGAGGTCTGAGGTCTGAGGTCTTCTGCTACCAAACCTCCGGCACGAAGGTCTGCTCCGAGAGCGGTGGCCGGATGTAGCCAGCGTCCTGCTGGCGGGGTGGAAGCTCGACCTCTCCGAGCGTGCGGTCCTCGTACGGGACCTGATCCAACAGGTGCGTGATCATGTTGAGTCTTGCTCGCTTCTTGTCCTCGGCGTTGACGACGAACCACGGCGCTTGCTTGATGTCCGAGTGGTCGAAAAGGACGTCCTTCGCCTTTGAGACCTCCACCCAACGGGTCCGCGACTCAAGATCCATGCCCGAGAGCTTCCACCGCTTCGTCTTGTCGTTTATCCGCGCTTGGAAGCGACGCTCCTGCTCCTCATCGCTGACAGAGAACCAATACTTCAGGAGGATGATCCCGCTCCGCACGAGCATCCGTTCGAACTCGGGAACCGAGCGGAGGAACTCCTTGTACTCGTCCTCCGTGCAGAAACCCATGACCGGTTCAACGAGGCCGCGGTTGTACCACGACCGGTCGAAGAGGACCATCTCGCCGGCGGCGGGCAGGTAGGCGACGTATCGCTGGAACCACCACTGTGTCTTCTCACGCTCTGTCGGCGTACCGAGAGCTTCAACCCGGAATGTGCGTGGGCTCACGCGCTCCGTAATCCGCTTGATCGCTCCGCCCTTGCCTGCGGCGTCTCTTCCTTCGAACACAACGACGACTCTCAGGCCTTCGTCCTTGACATAGCTCCCGAGTTTCACGAGCTCAGTCTGTAGGCGAGCGAGTTCCTCTTCGTAGACTTTCTTGTCGAGCTTTGGCTTCCTGACGCTCTCTTCAGGTTCGATCGTGTCGAAGACGCCCTTGTTGTCCGACATGGTTCCTCCGGTTCGTTGAGTGTCACACTACCGCGTTGCCTCGCAGGCTGTCCGGGTGGGTCGTGGTCCTGTGTGCGGCGTTACGCTCAGAGTCATGAGCGTGCCCATTTCGATCTTGACGGACTTTGGCTACGACGACGAGTTCGTCGGGGTCGTCCACGGGGTTATCGCACGGATCGCACCTTCTGTCCGCGTACTCGATATCACCCACGGCATCGGGCGTGGTGACATCCACGGAGGAGCGATGTCTCTGACAAGAGCGGTGCAGTTCATGCCCGAGGGCGTGTTCCTTGCCGTTGTCGATCCCGGAGTCGGCACCGAACGTCGAGCGATCGCGGCTCGCACTCCGGTGGGTTACTTCGTGGGGCCCGACAACGGCGTGCTTGCGCCCGCCGTGGCCAGGGTTGGAGGTGCAGATCTCATCGTGTCTCTTGAGGACGAACGCTACCGGCTTCCCGCAAGCGGCGCGACGTTCGACGGTCGGGATGTATTCGGACCTGCTGCCGCGGTGCTCGCCGACGGCCAGGCCGAGATCACAGACCTGGGGCCCGTCCTTGACCCTGACTCGATCACGCCACTCCTCATCCCGCTCGCTGAACCAGCGGGTAACGGCGCCATCAAGGCTTCCGTCCTGTGGGTGGATACGTACGGAAACGCACAACTCAACGTGTCTCCCGAGGATCTCAACAAGCTAGGGCTCGTGGTGGGGGATGACGTACTCATCGGTGCCTCGCTGCGCGAGTCGAGGATCAGTTGGCAAGTCTCCTTCGGCTCCGTCGAAGAGGGTGAGCCGGTTGTTCACGTCGATTCCCATGGCCAGATCGCCATCGCGGTCCGGGGTGGTCGGGCGGATGATGACCTTGAGATCGGTGTCGGTGACCCCGTGATCATCGGTCGCCCGGACGGCGGGAATCGAATAGATCTCAAGATCGTCGGCTCCTAGAACTTCGCCGTTTGGCAACTCGTCGGATACCGATGTCCTCAACGGCGAGAAGTGCACGTTGGTGAGTTTACGACTCTACAATAGGTGAGTCTTATCGCCGACAAGGAGGACCCGTGGGCGTTTCAAGAAGAGAGTTTCTTTACGCGGGAGGGGCCGCTGGCGCAGGCGCTGCGCTGTTCGTGTTCCTGCCGAGCGTATTCAAGTCTGACGGAACAGTCGTACCGGGCGCGGTCGTGGGTCTGTACCCACAGGTCGAGGTCGCAAAGCTGTCAGAGCTCCAAGAGGGCGTTCCCGTGTTCTTCGACTACCCGCAAGTCGGGCAGGCGAACATCCTCGTCAAGATGGGTGAGCCGGTGAACCACGGAGTCGGACCTGACGGTGACATCGTTGCGTTCAGTCGAATCTGCACGCACATGGGTTGCCCGATCGGCGAGTACAAGCACGACCACAAGATTCTTGGGCCTTGCCCATGCCACTTCACGACGTTCGATCTGATTCATGGCGGCATGGTCACCCTCGGCCAGGCGACGCAGAACCTCCCACAGGTGCTGCTCAACGTGGACGGAGACTCTGTCAAGGCCGGAGGGCTCATGCGCCTCCTGTACGGATACAACAACTCCCTTGAGGGTGGCGAACTGGTCGGAGCTTCAGTATGAGTGACACCGTCGCATCAGTCCCGATCCCGCCCGTAGACGCCGAGAACAAGGTGATCTGCTGTGAGTACTGCCCGGTCGCGTGTGGCTACCAGGTCTACATCTGGCCCGAAGGTGCGGACGGCGGCCGAGCGGCGTCCGAGAACGCACTCGGCGTCGACTACCCGCAGGCAGCCCTCACCGGCAAGTGGCCGTCCCAGAACATGCACACCGTCATCGATAGGGATGGTCAGAGGACGAACGTCATCATCATCCCTGATGGCGACTCTGAGGTCGTCAATGTGGGTGGGACACACAGCGTCCGGGGTGGCGCTCTCGCAAAGAAGTTGTACACGGCGGAAGGCAAGACCTCTGATCGGTATGTGACACCGTTGCTCAAGGTCAACGGCGAGCACGTTCCCATCTCATGGGATGTCGCGACCGAACTCGTGGCGAGGCTCTCGAGCCACGTCGTCGATGAGTACGGCGAGTTGGCCTGGGGATTCAAGATCTACTCGTACCAGTTCTACGAGAATGTCTTCGCAGGTTCCAAGCTTGCGCTTGGCGAGATCGGGACACCGAACTACTCGCCACACCACGCACCCGCCGAGGGTGATGACGTCCCCGGTCTTTCGGATGTCGGTATCGATGCATTCGGGTCAGCGTTCGCAGATGACAAGGAGGCGGACGTCCTGTTCATCTCCGGGTCGGACCCGTACGAGACCAAGACCGTTCGGTTCTCCTCATGGCAGCAGACCGGCGGAGCGACGATCATCTACGTCGACCCGCGCAAGACGTTCACTGCCGCGTATGCGGAGAAGAACGGTGGATTGCACCTTCAGCTGAAGCCAGGAACCGATACGGCGCTCTACCACGCGATCGCCCGCGAGATCATCGCAAACGGTTGGGAGGACACCGAGTTCGTGCGCGATCACATGGCCTCCACGGCGGAGATCGCTGCCGAGGGCAAGTGGCGCCGTCGACAGTTCGGACTGAGCTTCGACGAGTACAAGGCCTACCTCATGTCTTCAGACGAGTTCTCGCCTGAGGGTGGTGAGGGAGTCACGGGTGTTCCCGCCGACAAGATCCGTCAGGCAGCGGTGCTGATGTCTGGCGGCGGTGGTGAGCGTCCCAAGACGATGGTCCTGTTCGAGAAGGGCGTCTACTGGTCGCACAACTACGAGAACACGGCCGCCATCGGCAACCTTGGCGTGCTGATCGGCTCGACGGGCCGTCCCGGGCGAGCCACGTCGCGCATGGGCGGCCACCAGCGTGGCGGCCAGAAGGCCGCTGGGTACCCCCTCGACAAGTCGCCGCACTTCTACACGGATCCGGACGGTGAGAAGCATCCCGTTGAGATGGATACGGAACGCTGGTTCGTCGAAGGCAAGACTCGCCTCCGTTGGATCGTCGGGACGAACTGGATCGGTGCCATGGGTGCCTCAGGTGTTCTCAGGCAGAAGGCGGAGGAACTTACCTCGGTCGGTCCTGCGGTCACGTCGACTGATCTTGAGTTCGCATACTCAGCGTTGAAGGCACGGATCGATGCGGGTGGAACCGTCATCGTCCACCAGGAGGCGTACCCGAACGACTCGACCAATCTGGCCGACATCATCTTCGCTGCAGGAACATGGGGTGAAGACGACTACGCACGCAACAACGCGGAGCGCAGGCTCAGGATCTACGAGAAGATCATGGATCCACCGGGTGACGCGTTGCCAGACTGGAAGATCTTTGCCATGGTCGCCCAGAAGATGGGCTTCGAAGGCTTCGATTGGGCCGACACGAACGAGATCTTCGAGGAGGCGGCCCCGCGGTCGTCCGGAGGTCGTCGCGACTTCGCTGCCTTGGTTGAGAAGGCTCAGGCCGATGGCGTCAAGGGGCACGATCTCTTGAGGACGTACGGGACGCAAGGCCTCCAGACTCCTTTGAAGCTTGAAGGTGGCGAGCTGGTCGAGACGACGCGGCTCCATTCCGATCTGAAGTTCAAGACAGACTCCGGGAAGGCCAACTTCGTCTTTGCTGACTGGGACGCCGTCAAGGAGCGAAATGCGGTCCTCGCACCTGTGGGTGATGAGGTATGGGTTCTCAACGGGCGTGTCAATGCCCTGTGGAACAACCTGTCCGACAGCTCGCGACGTGAGATCGCAGCAGAGCGGTGGCCATCGAACTTCCTCGAGATCAATCCCGCCGACGCCGATGCGTGGGGGATCGTGAGCGGGGATCAGGTGTCTGTGACATCCGACAACGTGCTCGACCAACTTGGTCGGACGGTGTCCGGCGGTTTCGAGGCCGTTGCGTACGTCTCGGACATCGTGCCAGCAGGAGTCACGTTCACGTACTTCCTGTACCCCGGTTCGGAGGCGAACAGCGTCACATCAGGCGACTCGAGCCTCCAGCCACTCAACTTGAGGTACAACTTCAAGATGGGCAAGGGCAAGGTGACGAAGGTCGGGACGACAGATCTGATGAAGACCATGTCGTTCGCACCGAGGAACCTCGTCTAGGAACAACGAACGACAGACGAGTGCGCCGGGCTTGCGTCCGGCGTACCGTCGCGTGTAACGCTATGACCGTCGAGATCATCGGTTTCTGTCATAGGCGGCAGATACGTTGGAGATATGATCCACTTACTCAGGGGAAACCCGGGTGAGGGTCTTGGTGAGGAGATGGCTGAGGATCTCACCCTTCAATTCGACCATGTATTCGACGACGATCTTGAAGCCTCGCTCATCGAGGACAAGAAGGTGTTGGATGCCGCCCATGTCCGACTTGCGCTGAAGGTTGCTGAGTTCGACAGACGGCAGATCGCAGACCGTGAACACGCTTTGTCGACACGATCGTGGCTGCGACACGCGCTGCGGATGAGTGGTCGCGAGGCATCGGCTCTCCTCCAGCAGGGTCGTGCACTGATGCAGATGCCTTTGGTACAGGCACGTGCGGTATCGGGAGATGTGACCGCTGATGGAGTCAGGCTTCTAACAACGGCACGGACCAGACAACCAGAGGCGTTCGTGCTGCACGAGCCGGTCTTTGCGGAGATCGCTACATGGCTCACCACTGCGGATCTGCGGAAGGCGATCGGGCATTGGGAGCAGCAGGTCGACCATGCCAGCGCGATCGGCATCGTCGAATCGCAGCGAAACAGGAGAAGGCTCTCACACCATCAGACGTTTGAGGGGATGTGGGCAGGGATGTGGGATCTTGACCCCCAAAGCGGACACGTCGTGGACACGGCGCTTCGCTCATACGCTGATCCGGGGAACCTCGATGCCGGTGACGTGCGAACCGTGACGCAGCGCAGGGCTGACGCGATGGTGGACATATGCCGCTTCTGGCTCGACCACAACGATGTCATCATCTCCTCCGGCGGAGAGAAGCCACATGTCACGGTGACCGTCGACTACGGCGTCCTGACCGGAACCAGCGACAGGCTGCCAGAGATCGACGGCGCAGCGACATCACCTGAGGTCATACGGCAACTCACATGCGACGCTGGGATCGTGCGGATGGTCGTGGATGGTGACAGCGAGCCTCTCGATGTCGGCCGTCGGGTGCGAACCGTCACATCTGCGATCAGGCGGGCCCTCGACTACAGGGACGGCGGATGCTCCTGGCGGGGCTGCGACGCTCCGGTCGGATGGTGCGATGCCCACCACATCGTTCACTGGGCCGACGGAGGCGAAACGAGTCTTGCGAACACGAAGCTGCTCTGCCGAGACCATCACACCCGCACACACGAAGCTGACGCTCGAGACCGGGCGGCAGAAGATGATGATGGCACAGGCTGGGAGGCGGAGCCCTGACGGCTCAGCATTCTCGAAGGCGGAGCCACGCCGTTACGGTGAGAGCCCGCCCGAAAGCAACTTGAACACGAAGGCGCCGACGATGAACGCAAGCAGGATCGTCACAGCGATTGAGGTCACGGGTCTCACGCCGATGAAGATAGCGAGGGAGTAGCCGGTGCCATCCATCACGTTCTATACCCGGGTCGGCTGTCCGCTGTGCGACAAGGCGCTGGAACAACTTGAGCCACTGGCTCGGAAGCATGGCGTCGACATCGAGATCATCGACATCGACCTAGACCTCGAACTCCTCAATCGTTACAACGACCGAGTGCCGGTGATCGAATCCGCGGACGGTTCGGTCATCGACGAGGGGATCGTCGACGCCTCGGTGATCACAGCGGGTCTCAAGAACCTACGTTGATTCGTCGAGTTCTACGTCGTCACAAGGTTCAGTTGGACTGCGGCTCCGCGACCGGTGCTTTCGGTTCGACGTAGTGCGGGAATAGTCGCCCCTTGAGAGCGACGAGCAGCAGCACCAACTTCACCGTGATGAAGATGTGGCCCATTCCCGCGGTGGGTCGGAAACAGGCGTGTCCTCGCCCGAGGGTCGGGACTGCACGCTGCCGGGCCTCCGATAGAGTCCCTCGTCATGCGGGTTCTTCTCATCTCGACATATGAGCTCGGTCGACAGCCCGTCCACGTGGCGAGTCCTGCCGCCGCGATTCGGAACGCAGGTCACGATGTGCGTGCGATCGACCTGTCGGTCGAGACGTGGAACCCCAACGCGATCGACTGGGCAGACGCCGTGGCGATCTCCACGCCGATGCACACCGCAATGCGCCTGGCACTCCAGGTTGCGCCCGACATCAAGCTCCGCGATCCCGACCTTCCCGTCGCTGCCTATGGGTTGTACGCCGCAACCTCAGCCGAACCGGAAGCTGCAGCTTTGTTCGACCGGGCGATCGTTGGTGAATACGAGGCCGCCCTCGTTGACTGGCTCGCTCACGGTCCGCGGGAGCAGCCGATCAGCATCCACCTTGATCGCGGGGGATTCCATACGCCCGAGAGAAGCCTTCTCCCTCCCCTCGAGCGATACGCCCGTCTCGCGATCGGAAACGAGCATCGCCTCGTCGGCGCCGTCGAGGCGAGTCACGGTTGCATCCACCACTGTCGCCACTGTCCGATTCCGCCTGTCTACGACGGACGTCTACGGATAGTCGATTCGTCGTCGGTGCTCGCCGACATCGATCAACATGTAGCGGCAGGTGCTCGGCACATCACGTTCGGCGATCCCGACTTTCTCAACGGTCCTGCGCACTCGCTGCGGATCGTCAGGGCGATGCACCAACGCCACCCGGAGATCACGTTCGATTGCACCGTCAAGGTCGAGCACATCCTGGATCACGATGACATCTGGAGCGAGTTCGCGTCAGCAGGGTGCCTATTCGTCGTCTCGGCGTTGGAATCCATGAATGACCGCATCCTGACACTGCTCGACAAGGGCCACACCTCTGGCGACGCAGCGACGGCTGTTCATCGCTTGCGGGACGTGGGCATCGACCTTCGGCCTTCGTGGCTGCCGTTCACGCCATGGACGACGCGAGACGACGTCGACGCGATGTTCCGGTTCATCAGTGCCCATGACCTGGTCGAATCGACCGATCCGGTACAGATGGGGATTCGGCTTCTGATCCCTAACGGGTCGCTGATGCTCGAGATCCCAGAACTTCACCGGTACCTCGGTCCGTACGATGCCGAGACGCTCTCCTACTCCTGGCTCGCCGACGATCCAGATATGGACCGATTGGCGAGCACGCTCGTCTCCATCGCCGAGGCAGGCGTGGCGAGCAGCCAAGCTGTTGCCGACACGTTCGTCGCCCAGTGGCTTGCGGTCACCGAAGGATCCGACCTCAGCGTGCCACGGGACGCGATCGATCAGGGCGCGACCGTCGGTCGACCAAAGCTCACCGAAGCTTGGTTCTGCTGAGCAGAGCCGACTGCGAGCCAGTTCGGCTCGCTCGACCCGGAGAGCCAGCCGCCTGTTCCAGGCTGAGGCGGGCAAAGGTTTCACGACATGACGCGACCCTGCAGCACTCGTTGTGCGTCACGAACCTACGTTGACCACGCGTTCGATGGCGTTGTAGACGTGTTCTGACATCTTGGCTTCCTCGGGGTCGAGGAGGTTGGCCATCACCTTGAGCGTCCACTCCATGAGTGGCTTTGACCGGAGGCCGACGGTGGTGAGTGTCTTCATCACGGCGGGGTTCCCGATGGCCTTGACGAACACGCGGGCAACGCGGTGGTAGTCGCCGTAGACGTCTTCGAGATCTGCCGCATACGGGGCGAGTGATCGGGTCTCGGTTGTGGCTGCCTCTGCGATGTGGCGAGCAGCCATGCGGCCGGTCTCGTAGGCGTAGTCGATGCCCTCACCGTTGAACGGGTTGACGGCGCCGGATGCATCCCCGACCAGCAACCAGTTGCGGCCGATCTTCGGGCCGACCGACAGACTCATGGGGAGCTTGCCCCCGAGTGGCTTGGTGTGCGGCGTCTCGGAATCGACCTTCCAGTGATCTGGCAGGTCACCCGAATAGGCGTCGAGGATGTGGGAGGTGTTGATGTCCTTCCAGCCCTTGAACGTCGAGACGAGTCCCGCCCCGACGTTGATCTCGCCGTCTCCGAGCGGGAAGACCCAGCCATAGCCTGGCATGGCACGGCCCTGGTCATCCCTGATGTCGAGCTGGCTCTCGATGAACCGGTCATCGGAGTTCGGGCTCTCGTAGTACGCCCGGACGGCAAGCCCGAACGGGTAGTCCCGTCGTCTGCTTGCCCCGACGCCTCGGCCGAAGCGGGAGTTCGAGCCGTCTGCGATGACGACGAAGTCCGGGTGCTCGGTTCGCGTGCCATCGGCGGTCGTGAGTTCGACCCCTGTGACCGCGTTGTTCTCGTAGATCGGCGTGGCGGTCGTGCCCTGCTCGACGCGAGCCCCCTGGGCCTCCGCGAGAGCTGCGACGGTGCCGTCAAGATCTGCTCGGCGCATGGTGGCGCCCCAGTTCGGGAGGACGGAGTGATCTGGCCATCCGAGTTCGATCTTCAGGCCTCCGGCATACGAGCGGAGGCCATCGATGCGGTGCAGGTCGAGCCCTTCGAAATCGAAATCCATCGCCAGGAGCTGATGGATGGCTCGTGGCGTGAGCCCATCGCCACACGCCTTCTCGCGCGGGTACCGCTTCTTCTCGACGAGGTGGACGTCGAGACCATTACGGGCAAGCCAGTATGCGGCGGATGCTCCTCCGGGGCCCCCACCGACGACCAGTACCGATGTTTCAGCCGATGTGTTCATCGTGTGGAGGCTACCGGCTGGTCAATACAAGGATTGAAAGTCAGCCTGCGGATGCCGCAGCGGCTTCTTCCTCAGTGACGAGTCCGCAATCCACCTCGGCTGCTGCGAGATCCTGGCCTCCGAATTGGACCCGCTCGTACAGAACGACCTGAGCAAGGGCGACCTCGTCGAGGGTCGTGCCGAACGGAGGCATCACTCCACCACCGCCAACCGGCTTGGCAGTTGCGCCGTACGTTGAGTCCGGCCAGCCGCCCGTTCCGAGTTCGACCCAGTCGATGTGGTCGGTGCAGGAATCTGCCGGGAACGTTGCAAGCACGGCGCCGCCAGTGAAGGCCGGGCCGACGCCGCCTGAACCGTCCGTGGCATGGCATGCGACACACTGTGTGTACACAGCAGCTCCGGCGGCGAAGTTATCGACGGTTGAACTGCCGTAGGCAGACCCGTCACAGTTCACAGCGTTCCCGGTGGAAGGATCCACGAGGAGTTGGCCGCCCGTCCCGCAGTCCGGTCCGTCCGGTGCGACGAGGATGTACATGACCGCAAGGATGGGGATGAGCACGAAGGCCGCGGCGAGCCATACGGGGTAGCGGCTGCTCGTGGCCGCGGGAGATCCATCGGCTTCGTCATCGTCAGCCAGGGCCTCGGGCGCTTCGCCCTCGATTACCTCGACCTCTGCTGCTTCCGGGGCGGCTTCTTCGGGTGCGTCTGTCGGCTCAGCTGCAGCCGGTGCTGGTGCTTCTGCAGCGGGTGCGGCGCCTGATTCGGCGACGACCGTGTCCGCGTCGAGGCCGGCCCAATCGAGGAGGACGGCCTCGAGGGGCTCACCCGTCTTCTTGGCTCGAGCTTCGGCCGAACGTTTCGTAAGCGATGCCGGCATGCCCTTGAGCTCTGCCACCTTGTCGAGCAATTGGTCAAGCGTCATGGCTGCAGCGGCGGCCGCAGCGACGGGTGCCGCAGCGGGAGCGGCAGTTTCGTCGGCTGGGGCGGCAGGTTCTTCGGGAGTGGAAGCTGCTGGTGGAGTATCAGGCTGTTCGGGCTCCGCAGGAGTGGCGGCCGCCTGCTCCTTCAGTTCCTCGAGATCGACGCCCGCCCAACCGGCGAGTACAGACTCGATCGATTCACCGGAGTGTTCGGACCTTGCCCCTGCCGATGACTGGATCAGTTTCGGTGGCATCCGCTTCGCCTCGGCCGCGAGCGAGATCAGATAGTCGAGGGTGATGGCTCCCGGCACGGACGGCTCGGTGCTCTCCGGTTCATCAGCTGCCGCTGGTTCCGCTGCTGGTTCGGGTGCAGGTGAATCGGCTTCGGCTTTCGGAGCGGCTGCTTCTCCGCCAGCCCATTCCGTCAACACCTCTTCGAGTGTGGCTCCGGTCTTGTCTGCCCGCGCCTGCGCCGAACGCTCAATGAGCGACGCGGGCATACCGCGCATCTCGGCGACCTTCTTGAGTAGCTCGTCCATTCGTCCTACCTCAGCGTCTTCAAGGTTTGTATGTAGCTGACCAACTGATCGATCTCAGAATCGGACAGATACGAGTACGACGGCATGACCGACCACTCTCTGGTCGCCTGTGGGTTTCTGAGATGATTCCCGACCTGCACAGCATCGACGCCGCCTTCACCTGCGTAGTGCATGAGGTCAGGGCCCAATCGAACGATTCCGCTGAAGACGGGCGACTCGTTGGCATAGTCGCCAGCCAAGCTGACGGCTCCGAGTCCGACGTCTGCGGCCACCGGTCGAACCGTCTGGCTGTGGCACTCGACGCAACCTTCAGAGATGTAGAGGTTGCGCCCTTCGAGCTCCGGCGAGCCGTCCACGTAGACCCTCGCTTCGCCGAGCCTCGTAGCCTCAGAGTTTGCAGGGTCGAGCATTGGCAGGAAGCCGGTGAGAAGGCTCGCTGTCACCCATACCGTGACGCCTCCCCAGACCAGCCGTCTCCACGTGGGGTATTTCGAGCGACCTTCGAATTGGAGGTCGAACTCGGCCGAGCCGTCAGGCACGACAAGATCCTCGTCTGGGGTGGATCCGAACAAGGTGATGAGGTAGAAGATCTGGGCGACAGCGAACAGCGCAAGAGACACGCCGATGATCAGGAGGAATGGCTCAAGCGACACTGCCGTGATCTCCCACGCCTTGCCGCTGTTGACGTATGCGCCCGCTGTCGGGCCAGCCGCCCACGAGAAGCCAGTTATCGCACCTCCGATGAGGGATCCCGCAGCGACGCCGATCAGTCCGCTTACGGACCAGCTGAAGTGGAAGGAGGTACCGGACGAACGGCCGCCCCGCATGATCGACTGTGCGGCGAAGATGGCGAACGTCGCCCCGCCGAGAATGATGAGCGATCGCGTGCCCATCTGCCACGTCGTGAAGCCGACGACGGAGCTCGTCGTGCGGAATGTCAGGATCACGTTCGCCCCTGTCGCTCCTGCGAATGCGAGGAACGCGACCGATGCATATCGCAGCGTGGCCCTGTCTGTGATCTTGTCGACCGTGCCCCTGAACATGAGGCCGAGGTCGGCCGCGACGGCGAGCAGCGGCACGAATGCGGCGATGGCGATGCCGACGCCGAGTGTCTCGTACCAGTCCGGAGCTGCGGAGAAGATCAGCGGCGTTGCTCCCATGGAGCCCCACACGATCGCCATCGACCAGAAGCCAAGGGCACCGAGCGGGCGGGGATCGGATGGATTGGTCCCCGTCAGTGAGGTCGCCGCAAAGTACAGCAGCCCGATGCTCGTCGCGATGACGAACAGGCCCGTCATGCCGGCTCCGGCAAAGGACGTCAAGATCGTCCCTGAGATCCCGTCCATGGCGGGGACGAGATTGACGCCAGGGGTGAAGGCGAGAGCGGGAATCAGACTGAGGATGCTCGTAGCAGCAAGCCACCATGCCGATGCGGTGAGATACCAGCCAGTCGCACCGAGTGAATCACCGCTGTTGCGGGCAGTCGACGAAATCGAGATGGCGGCGAGAACATATCCAAGGACCGTTATCGCCCTTGCCCAGACCGGAGCCTCGAACCCTGCGATACCCGTCTGTAAGCCGGCGAAGATCGCAGCGGCTCCCAGGAGTCCGCCGACGGCGAGGAGCGCCAGTGCGATGTTTGCGAGGAGCGACCGTCTGATCTCTGACCCTGTGACCTTCGCGATCGCATAGAGCGAGGCTCCGAGAAGCCCGATCGCCAACCATCCCTCGGTGAGGAGCGTTCGGCTTGCCGGGGCCATGCGGCCGTACGAGAGTTCGCCGATCTCTCCCAGGTAAGTGGGGAAGACGGCCTGAAGCCCAGCAAACGTTGCTGCGATGGCTCCGAGGACAAGGAACACCGCTGCAACGATCGTGTAGCGCCGTGCAATGGCGGGCGTGTTCGAGTCCGTCGCGCTGTCCTGCGCTTCGTTGGACGAGATTTCAGCGGTCACGCTTTGGGCGTCCTCCTGGTGCGGTACGTTGCCCTGCCGTTGTTCGGCGGTCGCAACTCTAGCCGCAGACAGGCAGCCACATGTATTCCTTCGCCTCTGCACACAGACCGCCAGGCGTGTGTGTCGCTAGCTCGACAACTCCGCATCGCTATGACTATCGGAGAGATCACAGCCTGCATAGAATGACGCCGCATCAAGGAAGAAATGTGAACGAACGAACACGTGCATTCATCGGCGTCGGCGCGGTCCTCGTAGGATTCGTGACGGTGATTCTTGGGTCTGTGATCTCCCATATGGCTGAAGCGCCTGAAGTCGACGCGTTCGGCCAGGAGTTGTACAACCTCGTTCCACGCAACTGGGTTCTTGTGATCACCGCGCAATCTGTGGCTCTCGGAGGCGCTCTCCTCATGTTGGCAGGCCTCACGTTCGGCTTCATCTACAAACGGAAACTGACATGGGCGAGGGCGATGCTCGGAGCGTTGTTGTTCTCGGGCCTGATGACCATCTTGTTCGCTGTGGTCCCGAACCAGATGCTCACATTGTTCCAGGCGACGCTTGACTGGACGCCAGCGAAGATCTTCCTGACGATCCCTCCGATCCTCGCGATGAACAACGAAGTCGAGATCTCCTACGCAACGCTCAAGGACATGATCGTCGCCGGGTACGCCACGACGATGACCATCGTGATCCCGGTCGTGATGTACCAGATGCAGGAGAGAGCGAAGAAGGCAGACCAGCCGAAGCCGACTCCGGTTTCGAGTTACGGCCGTCCGCTGAGGGTGGATCGCTGAGATGGCGAAAGAAGTATGGCTGGAGACGCCTCCGATCAGGGATGACTACCAACTCGCAGTGGTCGACACCGCGTACATGACGGCGGCCGTCAAGCCGAAACAGTTCATCCACATCAACGAATCCGAATGCATCCTGTGTGCGGGTTGCGTCGACATCTGTCCGTGGAAGTGCATCCACATCCTGTCTACGAGCGTGATTTCAGAGGCTGTCGGCGTCGAAGACCCGAACGACAAGGCAGAGAATCAGGCGATGTTCCTGATAGACGATACCGAGTGCACGCGGTGCAAACTGTGCGTCGATCGCTGCCCGACGAACGTGATCACCATCGGGAAATTCGGTGGATCACTCGCTGCCGGGACAGAGCCCTTTGAGGCAGCGCCATGGGAATATGACAATGGCGAACGAGACACCAAGAGCGGTGTCTCGTACGGCGTCCGCTGGTAAGAGCTGAAGAGGAGCACGAACGTGGCAGACGACAAGGGGAGAGGAGGGCTCGGGACCCTCGTCAGCGGGATGGGAGACCATCTCCGCTCTTCTCAGGTGTGGACATCCATCTTCCGCCCCGGTTCTCCTGCGCGGGCCGACGGGGGAGACTCACCTCGAAACCGCGCATACGTCGTGATGAACAACGTGCTCTATCACCTCCATCCGGTGAAGGTGAAGAGGCACGGCGTGCGCCTCTCCTACACACTGTGTCTCGGTGGTCTGAGCTTCTTCCTGTTCATCCTCCTGACGGTCACCGGGATCTTCCTGATGTTCTACTACCGCCCGACTTCGCCGCAGGCGTACTTCGATCTTCAGGCGCTTGCCACCGACGTGGCGTTCGGCCAGCTCGTGCGCAATATGCACCGGTGGGGCGCCCACATGATGGTCCTGACTGTCTTCCTCCATATGACCCGGGTGTTTTACCACGGCGCCTACAAGCCACCGCGCGAGTTCAACTGGATCGTCGGCATGATCCTTCTCACCTTGACCCTCCTCCTGTCCTTCACCGGTTACCTCCTCCCATGGGACCAGCTTGCGCTGTGGGCCGTGACCGTGGGCACCAACATGGGTGCTTACGCGCCCGTATTCGGTGATCAGGTCAGTTTCGTGTTGATCGGCGGCGTGCAGATAACCGCAGACACGCTGCTGCGTTGGTACACCCTCCACGTGCTCTTCATCCCGTTCATCACCGTCATCTTCATGGCCGTCCACTTCTGGCGGGTTCGTAAAGATGGCGGCGTCTCAGGACCCCTTTAAGGAGAATCAGTGGCACAGCTACCAGAGAATCTCCTGAGGCGGGCAGCCGAAGCGAGAGCCAAAGCCGAGGGACGGCCTGTTGACGAGGTCCTCGCAGAGATGAAAGGGCGAAGAGGCGCCGGCCGCAAGTGCCCCCGCCGCTGCTCCTGCTGTCGCGACGGACGGGTGCTGGCAGGGATCTCGATGCCGATGCCTCGAAGTTCGGAGTCCCCCGATCCCTGCTCGAACGAACGATGTTCGCCCGTGCGAAGGCAGACGGCACAGCGGTGCCAGCCATGGCCGGATCCGTTGCTTCCGCGGCGCCTGCGGCCGCCGCTGCACCTGCGGCCGCCGCCCCAACCGCCGAGGCCCCTAGCGGCCCACCTCCGGGAGTCCGCACACAACGACTCCTGACCGTCGTCAAGGCGGGAGCCATCCAGGGCACGACGAAGGAGCCACAGGACAAGGTCAACGTCTGGCCACACCTGCTGGCGATCGAGTTCGTTGCACTTCTTGCGATGCTTGCGTTCTTGACATTGCTCTCGGCCTTCGTCGACGCGCCACTGCTCGAGTTCGCAAACTTCAATGAACAGCCGAACCCGTCAAAGGCACCGTGGTACTTCCTCGGACTTCAGGAGTTGTTGGCCTACTTCGATCCACAGGTCGCTGGCGTCATCATCCCGACAGTCGGCGTTGTCGCTCTTGCCTTCGTTCCGTACATCGACCGGAATCCGTCGGTGAGGCCGTCAGACAGGAAACTTGCGATCTCGATCTTCACCGTGTTCGTGATGGGTGCGTCCGTGTTGACGATCTTTGGGTCCTTCTTCAGAGGACCGGGCTTCAACTTCACCTTCCCGTGGCGTGACGGCATATTCTTTGACGACCTAAAGACGCTTCTCGAATGACAACCACGACGTTCATCCTCCTCATCATCGGTGCTGGCATCATCGCTGCCGCCGGCGTCATCGTGATCGCCATGCGTCGATCCGAGTCCGACGGAGCAGCCACGGACACCGAGCTGGACCGCAAGGCCATCGAGGCCGACAAGGCCCGCCGCGCTGCCATGGCAACCGTTGCCGTGGCGTCCGAGGGAGGCGACGAAGCGGTGGCGACGTTGGTCGCGGCTCCCGTCGAGTATCAGGAAGACGCTCCGAAGGAGGAGATCTCCGCCGAGGGGTACGGCGTGACGCGGAGGAAGTTCTTCAATCGGGCGATAGGGGCCGTGTTCGGCCTCTTCATGCTCCAGTTCACACTTGCGAGCCTCGCCTTCATGTGGCCCAAGATCAAGGGCGGCTTCGGCGCACCTATCAACGTGGGCAAGGTCACGGACCTCAAAGCACAGGTTATTCAAGGCGGCTCGGTCGTTCCTCTCTTCGTGCCGTCCGCACAGGCATGGGTCGTTCCGTTCGAGATGGACAGGCTCGAAGGCTCCTCGTTCGAGGACGTCTCGGCGCCCGTCGTTGCGGGCGGGGAAGCAGACGGGATCGGCCTCACCGCGTTGTGGCAGCGATGCGTGCACCTCGGCTGCAGGGTTCCGTCATGTGAGTCCTCCCAGGGCTTCGAATGCCCGTGCCACGGTTCGAAGTACAACCGGCACGGCGAGTACGAGGCTGGGCCGGCCCCACGGAACCTCGACCGGTTCGGCGTAGCCGTCAATGGCGCAGGGGAACTGATCGTCGACACGGGTGAGATCGTGGAGACGTCACGATCGAAGAACAAGACGGTGCAATATCCACAGGGACCCTTCTGTGTGTAGGACCCGATGAACCTCACCGGTTTCATTCTCGCAGCCGAGAGCTCCGAGCCTGCCTCCGCAGGAGGGGGGATCGGAATCGGCGCGGCAGCGCTCAGCATCGCTGTCGTGCTGCTGCTCGCGTGGATGGGGTTCCTCTATGTGAACTCACGGCGCACCAGGGCCGCTACGCAGGAGACCGCTCCACCGAACCTGTCACAGCCGATCTCTGACGATGAGCTTGAGAACGCAAAGCTCACGAGGGTCCTCCGCGCTGCGCTCTTCGGATCGATCCTTCTGGCCGTCGCTCTGCCCTGGTACGCCATCAACGAACCGGACCGTCAGGCGGAGGCAGCCGACATGTTCCTCGAAGAGGACATCGAGGCCGGCGAGCACTTCTTCAGCTTGGAGGGGTTCCAGTGTGCGGCCTGCCACGGACCTGACGCCGGAGGCGCATCAGCCGAGTACACCGAGGCCAGATCGGGTGTCGGGACGGTGTGGGCCGTTCCCTCGCTGAACGACATCTTCTTTCGCTACTCCGACGACGAGGTGCGGCACTGGGTCGAGTTCGGAAGAGCCGGCACACCGATGCCAGCCAACGGACTCGAAGGTGGCGGTGCCATGACGGTTCAGGAGGTCGATCAAGTGATCGAGTACCTGAGATCGATCCAGGTCAGCCAAGCCGACGCCTTCGGCAAGTCCGAGACCGTGACGGCTCTTGCGATCACAGCGATCACGGGCGGTGCAGACGCCACACAAGTTCTCATTGAGACGCAGGAGGCTGAGATCGCTCTCGTCAAGGATGCCAGCAATCAACTCGCGGTGGTCGGCACGTTCCCCGACGACATCAAGGACCTCTTCCAGGCTGACGGCACCTGCACGGAAGAGTCCGCTGCCTTGGTCGGAACGACCTGTGACAATCCGGCATCCGACACGGACAAGGACGGTCTCGCCGACTCGGTTGAGGGGCCACTCACGAAGATGGCGCGAGTGACACTCGATACCGTCACCGGTGCATCGGGAGAGGCACAAGCGATATACGGCTATTCCTTCGACCCGAGCAGCGCGTTCACGAACACGGATGCTTCCCGTCGGGCGCTGCCCGATCTCGATGCCGCCGAAGAACTTCTCAGGACGCTCGAAACCGAGGTTCTCCTTCTGACGGTCACCACGGACAAGGAGGAAGACTTCCTCATCGGCCTCGAAGACGGACTTGCGTTCCTCAAGGCGGCCGCCGTAACCGAGTTGTGGGACGTCGACTACGACGCCAAAGCGTCGGAGATGGGCGTCTCGGTCGAGGAGGCCATGGAGGCTGCAGGGCTGTTCAAC
>PVMK01144476.1_pt1 | contig 32672 bp, 36 predicted proteins | sample 1853481 | NCBI WGS metagenome assembly PVMK01 (sample SAMN08533507, study PRJNA380276) | Marine sediment metagenome, whole genome shotgun sequencing project.
GTCAAGTTCAGCCTAGATCGTGTGCTCGATCCCAAACAGTCTCCCAGAGGCCACTCCAAAATCGGGCCCATAAAGGAAGTCATTGTCAAAGACAAGCATACGGTTGTCATCAAGCTTACGAAATCGTATCTGGATCTTCCGGTGGACTTGGGCAGCGTTTTCCCCCGCATCATTGCCAAAGAGAATCTGAAAGACATCAACACCAAACCCATCGGTTCCGGGCCCTTTAAGCTCAAGAAATGGCAGATGGGCGGCGTCACCACACTGGTAAAAAATGAAGACTACTTTCTCATGGGCGATGACGGTAAGCCCCTGCCCTATGTCGATGAATTTCGAATCGTTCCCATCAAGGAAAATTCATCGCAACTGGCTGCCATCCAGAGCGGCTCGGTCGACATCATGTATCGTCTGAGCTATGATCTGATTCCAACGGCCAAAAAAACTAAGAATGTCGTTGTGTTCGGCGGTCCGACGCTGGGCTATCAGCCGCTGGTTTTAAACCTCGACCCTGTGATCGCCAAGGGGCAGGATGCTGAAAAGAAAAGAATTTTCCGCAACGCGAAAGTGCGCCAGGCCTTTTCCTATATTATTGACCGAAAAGCTATGCTGAATATCGCCCTGGGGGGCATGGGCACCATCGGCAACGACCAGCCGATTCCGGCTTTTCATGCCTATGCCAACCCAAACATAAAAGCCAAAAAACAGGATATTGCGCTTGCCAAAAAGCTTTTAGCCGAAGCCGGCGTCAAACCCGGAACCCGCTTTAAACTTTACACCAGCGCAGGGCAGGGCGGGTATGTCCGAAATGGCCGTCGCTTTTCAGCAAATGGCGAAAAAGGCCGGTATCGTGATCGACGTTGAAATGATCGACATCTCCCGCTACTGGACCGATTACGAGTTTAAAGCGCCTTTCATCACCAGCAACTGGGGCGGGCGCGCGACCATCAATGCCTCCCTGAAACCGTATTATTATACGGGCGGCAGTTCCAACGAAGCCCATTACAGCAACCCCGCGCTTGACAAAATTTTGGACCAGGCGCAAAGCGAAAGCAATTTTGAAAAGAGAAAAGCCCTTTATGGACAGGTCCAGCAGATCGTCAGCGACTCCGCCGTCAACATCATTCCCTATTACAAAAACTTCTATTCGGCGGCAACCCCTAAGGTTCAGGGACTGGAGGTGCATCCGATAACCTATTTATACGTGGACCACGTCTGGAAGAAGAAATAGACTTTCCAATCTAAAAGAAAAGAAGGGGAGCGGCGAGTGAGCGGGTTGAAAAATGCTCGCTCGCCCCCTCGACAGCTGCCATCCGCACCACTTGCTTGCGCGGGTCCCCTTTCTTTATGGGTTGTTTTCAAACCGCAACGTTTAAAGCACTGACGTGCTTTTGCCTTTGTCCGACACCGGACAAATTCAAGCCACCCGCTATGCGGGTGGTCGTTGACTCAGATAGGACATACATTATGAAAGATTTTATTCCATTCTTCATAAAAAGACTGGGGGCCACCGCAATCCTGCTCGTGATTATCTCAATGATCATCTTCGGTGTATGCCAGCTGATGCCGGGGGATGCCGTCGATATCATGTTAGGGGGTATTGCCCTGCAATCTTTGGGGGAGACCACCATTGAGGAGCTGCGCAAGGAGCTGGGATTGAATCTGCCCTTTTATCACCAATACTACAACTGGGCCGTCGGGGTGCTTCACGGCGATCTGGGCACGTCCTATATTATGAAAGCGCCCATTGCGCCGCTTGTTATCAGCCGCCTGAAGACATCGCTGCTCTTAGCGGTGCCGGCATCTTTAATGATGATTGTTTTTGGCCTGGCACTGGGGATATTCTCGGCCGTGAAAGAGAAAACCTGGATAGACCAGGGAATTTCTTTTGTCAGTCTTTCCATGCTCTCCGTGCCGGCATTTCTAACCGGCACGCTGTTTATCTACATTTTTTCCGTAAAATTGGGCTGGATCCCGGCAGCTTACAACGCCCTGGATATTGAGGGCATGAGTATGTTTAAAATGCTGGGTTCCTATTTCGGCATTTTACTATTTCCCAGTTTGACCCTGGCGTTTGAGTCGATTGCTTACGTAAACCGCCAGACCCGGGCGTCAATGATCGAAGAGCTCAAAACAAATTATGTGCGCACGGCGGTATTAAAAGGTGTTCCTCCAAGAGATGTCGTATTGCACCATGCGCTGCGCAATGGCCTTTTACCGGCCATTACGGTCATTGCTTTTAACGTCGGACAAATCATTGCCGGCACGGTCATCATTGAGGCGGTATTTTCTTATCCCGGTATCGGCAATTTAATGATCATGGCCATCAAATTTCGGGATGTGCCCCTGATACTGGCGACGATGATCGTTATTTCATCAGCGTATGTTTTGGCGAACCTTGTTGCCGACATTTTGTATACCCAATTGAATCCCAGAATCAAATACGCGTAATGCACATTATGAGGATTAGCCATGTCAAACAATTCTTCAAACCAATCCGGATTCAGGAAAATCATAACCGGATTTCTTAAGAAAAACATCACTACCAATTTAATCATCGGCGGTGTGCTTTTACTAAGTTTTGTCTTTGTCGGCATATTTGCGCCCTATATTACGCCTTATGATGCCGCAGAAATGCATTATGAAAATTTAAAGGAGATGCCTTCCGGGTCATTTCTTCTGGGCACCGACCGTTTTGGACGGGATATCTTAAGCCGGGTGATTCTGGGGACCCGAACCACGCTGCTCATCGCATCGACCAGTACGCTGCTGGCTCTGCTTTTAGGCATTACGTTCGGAGCGACGAGTGCCTTTTTCGGCGGGCGGGCCGATAATATCATGATGCGGATCAACGATATTTTCATGTCTTTCCCGACGCTGATTTTTGCCATGCTGGTCATCGGCGTTCTGGGGCCCAGCATGGTCAACGGTGTGATCGCCATCGGCATCATCTATGCCCCCAGGGTGGCGCGGGTTGTAAGGGCACAGGCATTGAATATCGTCAATCTGGAATACATCGACGCGGCCAAGGTCGGCGGCGAGTCGCCCTTTTATATCATTTTCAGGGAAATGCTGCCGAATCTCTGGCCCACCATTATTGTGGAAGGGTCCATCCGCCTGGGTTACGCCATCCTTTTAACGGCCAGCCTGGGTTATATCGGTCTGGGGCCGCCACCGCCGACGCCTGACTGGGGCCTGATGGCCTACAGTGAACGCGGCTATATGTTTGAAACCCCCTGGCCGGTCTTTGCCCCCTGTATCGCCATTGTTATCGCTGTGATCGGCGTCAATCTTTTCGGGGAAGGCCTTAAAGATATTTTGCTTGCCAAGGGATCCAGAAGAAAAGAGGCCAAGATATGACAGGTAAAAATTCTGTAAGCTCAAACCCGGACGTTTCCAGGGGGCCTGTGGTGTTATCTGTTCGCAATGTGGATATTACCTATTACAGCGGGAAAAGTAAAATTTCCGGCCATCCGAAAAGCATCGTTTGAGATCAGGGCCGGTGAGGCCTTCGGCCTGGTGGGAGAATCCGGCAGCGGGAAAAGTACGGTGGCTTATGCCGTCATGCAATATCTTGCCAGCAACGGTGAAATTGCCGGCGGTGAAATTGCGTTCAGCGGGACCAACCTCATGAAGTTAAGCAGCACGGAACTGCTGGGTCTACGCGGTCTGAAAATTTCAATGGTGCCCCAGGATCCCCTCACAAGTCTTAACCCGAGCCAAAGGGTCGGCCATCAGGTGTCGGAAATACTGAAGATTCATTTTAAGCTCTCTCAGGGTGAAGCCCATAAGAAGGCGGTTGAGATGCTCGCTCAGGTCCATTTGCCGGCGCCTGAACTGACCGCCCTTAAATACCCCCATCAAATCAGCGGTGGACAGCAGCAGCGGGTATTGATCGCCATGGCGTTTTGCACCAACCCCGAACTGCTGATCATGGATGAGCCCACCACGGGCCTCGATGTGACCACCCAGGCGCGCATTCTCGATTTGATCCGCGAAATGAAAACAAACCACAAAACAGCCATCCTCTATATTACCCATGACCTGGGGGTCGTGAAAAATTTATGTGACCGGGTGGCCATCATTTATGCCGGTGAAATTGTTGAAGAGGGTAATGTGGCTTCAATTTTCCTCAGTCCTGCCCACCCTTATACGCGTGGGCTCTTAAATTGTATACCCAAGACTTACACCCATAAGACCGAGAAAAGACTGGATGCCATCGAAGGGTTTATTCCCAATCTGGCCGAATTGAAACCTTCCTGCATTTTTTCGCCGCGCTGTAAATTTGTTCAAGAACAATGTCGCCGGCAAGCACCTCCTTTCATGGAAATCGGACCGGGACGAAGGTCCAAGTGCTATTTCACCGAATTTAAAGAACAGGTCGTTGATGACGATTTTGAGGATCTGCGCGCCAGCAGCCCCAGTAAAAGAATCCTGGTAATGGTCGATCACCTCAAAAAGGTTTATCCAACCAAAAGAGGAGATCTGCGGGCGGTTGATGATACAAGTTTTGAATGTAAAAAGGGCGAAATTATGGGTATCGTGGGCGAAAGCGGCTGCGGCAAAACCACCATGGCAAGATGTATCGTGGGCCTTGAAGACTATAGCGCCGGCACGATAACATTCGATGATCAGGACATCGGGATGGTTCGCAAACGCAGCAAAGAGATGCGCCGCAAGATCCAGATGGTTTTTCAAAATCCCGAAGCCACCTTAAATCCCCAAAAGACCGTTGAAGAAATAATAACGCGACCGCTGGCTCTCTATAACGTGGTTCCCAAGGCCAGGCGACGCCAAAAAACCATTGAACTGCTTGAATCGGTCAATCTGACTGAACTCTATCTGTCGCGCTACCCGCATGAGATCTCCGGCGGAGAGAAACAGCGGGTGGGTATTGCCAGGGCTTTTGCCACGGAACCGGAACTCATTATCCTTGATGAACCCATTTCGAGCCTGGATGTCTCCGTTCAGGCCGGAGTTCTTAATCTGCTGTTTGATCTTCAGAAAAAGCACCATATCGCCTATATATTTATCGGCCACAATTTAAGCGTCATACGCCATCTCTGCAATCGGGTCATGATTGTTTATATGGGCAGACTTTGTGAAATCGGAAGCCCGGATGAATTGTTTGAACCGCCTTATCATCCATATACGGAAGCACTGCTTTCCGCCATCCCGGTGGTGGAACCTGATATCGACCAGAGAGAGATTCGACTGGAAGGGGCCATGCCCAACGCCATAGATCCCATGCCGGGTTGTGCCTTCCACACGCGTTGCCCGAGGAAAATCGGTGATATATGTGTTCAAAGCGCTCCGGCCGAGGTTGAAGTAAAACCGGGTCACAAGATCGCATGCCATATTCCGCTAAACGAACTTTCGGCCGTGGACCCCGTGTTTAAGCTTGGGGTCAAGTACGTTTTCTGATGCGAATTATGAATATTTTACATCTATCCGACCTGCATTTCGGCCCGCGCCATTGGGATGGCGATGATGAGGTTTTGCTTGAAAAAATCAATTCTTACCCTGCCGACGTTGTCATTGACACCGGCGATACCACCACCGACGGCCGTGAGTGCGAATATGCCGAAGCCCGAAGATTTTTGGATAAGATAAATTGTGAGCATTTTGTGGCCGTCATTGGCAACCATGACAAAAGAAACACCGTTGGACATGAACTCTTTAAAGAATATGTTTACAATCCACAGGTGCTTTATCCATCCAGCCATCGGCAAACTGAAAAACAGAACCTCTTTCTGGATCGGAAAATAACAAAGCTGAAAGAAAATTTTACCGATGTTAATTTTTTAAAACTCCTGACGATTGCCGGGAAACGGGTTCTGTTTATCGGCATTGATAACAATCTCGTGCGCAGTGATTACGGCTTTGTTGAAGAGAGTATCCTAAGCACTATCGAAGAAAAACTGCGCGGAATGACTTACGACCTGGCGCTGCTGCTCACCCATTATCCGCTCCTGGGAACGGATATAGATGTTTTTATGAATTCCCGCTCACTAATTGATTTCGTAAATTCACAGAAAATTGAATTTGTTTTTTGTGGACATGATCACTTTTTGAGACTTGAAAATACCTGCGATCTATATGCCAATCATCGATTTTACCATTTTATGTGTGGCACGACAGCGAGTGCTAATACACCCAGGGATGATAATGTTTTTCTGTTTTATGAAAACCTAGGCGATGACAACTTTCATCTATATGTAATTAGGCTTTTACACAAAGATGGCCGTCTGGAGTTTAAAGAGGAAAAAATAAGGTAAGGGATAATATACAATCAGGTCACAAGATTGCATGCCATATTCCGGTAGAGGAGTTTTCGGCCGTGGACCCCATGTTTAAATTTGGGGTCAAGTACGTTTTCTGACACCAATCGTGCCAAGATGCCCCAAGGAAAAACTTCTTCATTTCCTATAATTTGTGCTTTTTGATGTAAATATAATCTAAAAATAAATGTGACAATAATCCAATGCCTAAAAATGCCAGAGGTCTGTAAAAGAATATGGCAATTATTGATAAAACTATGATTGTTTTCCATTGTTTATGTAGAAAATGAGCTTTGAATGGATTTCGTTTAGGGTCATAAATTGGTTTTGAAGACAAATGGTCTAAATCAATTAAACCCGCTGAATATAATAATATTAAATCAAAATATCGAAATTTAATTATACCAAAATAATTTAATATAAAATAAATTATCGTATCAAAAAAGCTATGCGTCGGAGTTAACATTTTAGCTGCTTTATTATCGTTATGGTAAACTTTGTGCAAGCTTATTGTAATTTGACTTCATCAAAGACAGGATTTTTCGGATCCTGCAGATCAATTTATTTCCAACGCTCCATAACTCCAAGCTCCAAAATCGTAGAAAACTGATAATCGTTCTCGTGCTCGTCCTCGTCCTCGGCAAGCGAAAAATTGTATAGCATTACTCGATATCCTATCGAGGACGAGGACGAGCACGAGGAGTTATGTCCACGTTACGGCTATTTCTTAATTTCATTACTCCAAGCTCCAACAATCCATTATATCGAATTTTTTCTTGAACAACTGATCTGACAAACATAAGTTTAAACCTATGGACGACGATCAATTTCGGCAACTACTGGATTGGTTTGATTTTTCCTGGTCCGGGTATCGCAAGGTCAGAAAAGGCGTTAAAAAACGTATATCGCGGCATATGCAGGAATTAAATTGCCCTAACATGGAGACCTATCTGGATTTGCTGGAGCAAAGCGAGGCGGTGCGCAAAGAATGTGAAATGAGGATGACGGTTTCCATCAGCCGGTTTTTCCGCGACCGCAAACTCTGGGTGGGTCTGGAAGAAGATATTTTGCCACGCATGATTGAAACCCACCCGAAAAAGTTACAGGTATGGTCGGCCGGTTGTGCTCGTGGAGAAGAGGTTTACAGTTTCAAGATTGTCTGGGATCGCTTAAAACAGGCATACGAACATCTGCCCGGACTTAATATCACAGGCACCGACAAACATCCCGGCTATATCGAAAAGGCCAGGGCCGGGGTGTATTCCAAAAGCAGTTTGAAGGAAGTTCCCCCGGAAATGCGAGCATACTATTTTGATATCCGAAAAAGCGGCCATCGATTTGATGTCAAGGCGTTTGTTAAAGCGGGCATTGATTGGAAAGTGCAGGATATTTTCGCAGATCCGCCCGGGTCGGCATTTGATATCATTTTCTTAAGAAACAATCTTTTGACGTACTACAAGGAGCATTTAAAAATAGAAGGCCTGAAAAGAGTTATCAAGGCCCTTGCTCCTGATGGATGGCTTATAGTGGGCTCCCACGAAAAATTGCCTGCAGAGGTTTCAAGTATGCAGCGACACAATTCCATACCGTGGGCTTACCGGCAAGATGTTTAAAGTTTGTTTTAGCCCAAGTTATTTTTTTTGTTCGGTTTTCGTCTTTTTCTTGCGCGGTCTTTTGACTCCATAGGACTTCCGAAATAACTTTCCCCGTTTCGTGCGTCTATCCCCTTTACCCATATCGATTTCCTCCTTAAATGTTTTAAAAAATTCCAAATCCCAATTTTTCAATGAGCAAAACGTTTGTGATTTAAGAATTATAGTGGTCGCAAATCCGAATTTTGTTTTGGGTTGACTCCTTATAATCTATCGACCGGGTTCAAAAAGCTGCAAGGCACTAATGCGGCACATTTTCCGCAGACATCGGTGGTTTTGGGCAAATCCGAAAAATAATCCAGAGTATCACGATTTTCGTTGAGCCGATTCCAGCATTTGTGTCTTTCAAACCCATTCTCATCCAGTGCGTTCACCGGACAGGCCTCGATGCATTTCCCGCATTTCTTGCCGGCTTTTAACAGACAGGCCTCGTCTGTATCAATGAGCGGATGATCGCCCAAATCGGCCTCCGTCACCAGACTTCCCAGACGGCCGGCACAACCGGCCGGTGTAATCAGCATATAATGAGTGCCGAAACGCCCCAGGTTTGCCAGATAGGCCAAATGCTTATGTGACCAGCGGGCCATTAATATGTCTTCATCGAAGTTATGAGTGGCGGGCGTTAATCCGGATTTGAAGCCTTTGCCGGCAAGAAATTCCTCCAGGGCCTGGCTTAAGCGGTTGATTAAATCATTGGTTTGAACATAGGCCAGTCCCCCAGTTGCGACAGGGTCGATCTCCATTTTTATTTTCTTTTACAAGCTCGCGTTTAAACGGGATAAAGAAGACAACCAAAGATTTGGCGGATGGTAACAAATCACAGGGGTGCATATGCTCATTAAATGCCACCTGTGGTAAAATATCGAAGCGCTCATCAATGGGTGCACTGACCAGCAACGGTGTCTGCCAGAAGCCTTCAGTGCCGATGCGATCCGGCTCGGTTGCGACATATTCTTCGGCAAAATCACGTAAGCCCTGGATGCCAATATTGATCATCATTTACACCTCTTTTTTGAGAAAAGTCATTTTCTGTTTCCAAGTCGATTATTTTTAAAAGCGGATAGACAGACACGTCAACCCCCCATTCATCTTTTGCATCTCGCTTACATCCAGTTCGATAATTTCCTGACCCAAGCGGCTGAGTTTTTCTCTGGTATTGGGAAAGCCTCTGGGAAGTATCAGATGATCGTTTACCCGGAGGGTGTTGGCCGCATATGCTTCTGCCGGGCTTACGATTATCTTGTCGTAACCTTTGAGTGCCGGGGTGGTTTGCAAAATCCCGGGTCACCAGCAGATTATTTTGAGCCACCTCATTAACGCTGGATTTGAAATGCAAGCCGGCGCCAACCGGAATCGTTGTCCAGGTGTTATCGTTTTTTTCCAGTATCCTGCCCAGTTGTCGAGCGCCTTCCGGGTTGGTGCGTTCTGAGATGCCGATAAAAAAATGGTTGCCGATCATCAGGACATCCCCGCCATCCACCGTGCCGGGTGCTTGAATATGTTCAATCTCACGGTACGGTAATAGCACCTCGGCAATGGGCACCTGTTCGCCCTGTCTGGATATTGCCCCGGGATTGGTGATAATGGCCACATCCGGTGTCACCACCGCGGTATCTTCCACAAAATGCCCATCAGGATAAGCGGGCTGCGGGTCAAGCTCGATCACCTTGAGCCCGATTGACTTCAGGGCTTCCACATAGGCCCGGTGTTGCTTTAAAATCCCGTTCATAACTCGGCGTGCCCAGGTTTGCCGTCGTAATGCCGCGGTCGAAGGTTTTAGCCGGTGTTCGGGTAATTGCATATTTGAACATTCCAGACATATAAAAACAATCCTTTTTAATGCTGCCGCATTTATAACCAGCCCAATAATCCGAATCCATCCCGAAAGAGGACCATCGAGAAAAAAAGCAAAAGGACACCTAAGGTTCGCATCGCCCAGACATAAACGCGCCCTTTTAAAAACACCCGCGAGCGTTCAACCACCATCGCCAGTACCACTTTGGAACCCACCAGAAAAAGTAAAAAAATTCCGATAAATGAGAGCGCCGACAGGAAATTTTGATTGATTCCTTTAAAAATGATAGGCGCGCCGACCGTCATATAAAAAATATAGGGGTGGGGATTTAAGGCATTGGTGATCACCCCCTTTTTTAAGGAGCTGGAGCTGACTGAAGATAAATTTAATGCCACCCCTCTGGTTTTCAGGCTTTTATAGCCTAAATAAAGGATAAACAAGCCTCCAAAAATTGAGATGCAGCCCAATATGGGTTTAAAATCAGCCAGCCTGTTTAATATCAACAGTGAAATCAAAATGATGGGCACGTCCGTGATCAGGGGCGCGATGGAAACTTTTATTCCAGCTTTAATATTGTGTTTCAGGGTCTCGGATATCACCAGAACCAGGAGCGGCCCGGGTGCAAATCCCGCCGCCAACCCCAAAAGCATACCGGCGCTTAAAAATTCGATCATTTTTTAGGCCATTGCTGGACGGTTTGCAGCATTTCTCTGACATAGGCACATTCGCATTTTGCCGGACAGGGATCGAGTTGATCTTCATGCAGGCAGTATTCCGGGCAATGCTTTGTGCCAGTAAGTCTCTCTTTATACACCGGCCCGTTATACATGTCTTTGAATGAACCTGCAGGAATGCCGAGCGTTGTACCGCATTCCAAATGATTAAATAGAAAAAGCCCCAGATTTAGATGGTCATAGTTGACCTGGTAACCAATCAGGTCGGTTGCGGGATCTTCCAGAAAATCTTTACGCGATTGCCATCGGTGGCTGCAAAATGTACATTTTTTAAATTCATTCATTTTTCATGCAAGATTTAGGTATTAATTTTCGATACAAATTCCTTGCAACTCACCACTTTAGCATATGCCGAAGCTAAAGCGGCCATAAAAGAGGCGTGAACATCTTGTGCCAATATCTCTTTCTTCCCAAAATCAAGGTTTCGGGTTGCACAGCCATCGTGTACGACCGTACATCCGAGACCGAAATCAGCAGCTGCCCGGGTAGTTGCATCAATGCACATATGGCTCATCGCACCACAGATCACAACGTTGTCAACCCCGGCGTCTGTGAGTTCATTTAAAAGAGAAGTTTCACGAAAACTGTTGGGATAGTGTTTCTGTATCACCGGATCATTCGGACGGGGTTTAACAGCGGCATGAATCTCAGCCCCTTCCGTGTCCGGCAGAAAAAAAGTTGCCCCATCCCGGTTTGAAATATGCTGGATGTGAAAAGTCGGCCACTGGTTGTCACGGAAAAAAGTCAGCAATTGAGCTGCATTTTTGCCGGCGGCGTCCATTCCGACCAGTTCCATGCGGCCGCCCGCAAAATAATCATTCTGAATATCAACAAGTATTAAACCTTTCATTACTGCTAAATTCCTTTTCCTGCTTATCTGGAAAGTCCAAGTTGCTATTAGATAAACTCTCTGTGGGAGAGGCTTCCAGCCGTGAATTCAACTGTCGCGGCTGAAAGCCGCTCCCACATTCAATATGACTTGTTCTTTCTGGATAACCAGATTCCTTTTTTTATTGCTTCTTGCGCTCTATGCTGTTTTCTGAGGCGCCTAATCATATGGGTTATGATAGGGCCTCTTTTAAGGCGGCGCGGGACAACAAACGCGTCGAGTCCAGCACGGGCAAGGGGCAATCGTCCGGATCAATCAGCAATGGAATTTCCGTACACCCCAAAACCGCCGCATCACACCCGCTGCTTTTTAACTTTTCAATAACATCATTGAAATAGCAACGTGATTTCTCGGTAAAAACGCCGTTTACAAGCTCTTTAAAGATGATTTCATCGATGCGCTCACGATCACCTTCCTGCGGTATCTGGCTGGCAATATCAAATTTTTGTAATGTGACCGAATATACCGGGCCCGTCACGAGGTATTTCGTGCCTAAAATCGCCAGCTGTTTGAAACCTTCTTCTATCGCCTTATTGGCCACCGCCTCTGCGATGTGGAGCCAGGGGATGGGTGACTTCTTTTTTACAAACTCAAAAGCTTGATGTATGGTATTGTCCGGGCAAATCGCGAATTCGGCCCCGATTTGAGAAACTTTTTGAGCTGACGAAAGCATGAGCGCCGCAACTTTTTCCCAATCCCCCGTACGAATGGAGACCATGTATTCTGCTAACGGATGCGTGTGCATGCTGACCTCAGGATGCATGTGCTCACCCATTAAAGGCGGCGCATCGCCACATATGGTGCGATAGCACAGCGCAGCGCCTTCGGCACTGCAGCCCACAATTCCAATATGCTTTGGCATGTTTAACTTCCTTTCTATAATTTTCAAAGGTAATTATACAGTGAATAACACGATCGCAATAAAGGCAAATACCATTCCGGCCCCTTCTTTCAAGGTGATGGGCTCTTTCAAAATAAAATAGGCCAAACCGATGGTGATCACCGGATTCAAGGCGACAAGGGTGGCGATAACTGAAACCTTGCCTTTCGGCATGGCATAAAGGTAAAACAGTGCTCCCAGCATGCCCAGGAGCCCGGTCATAAAGGCCAGAGACACGCCTTTGGGATGGATTTCAGGTTTAAAGCCCAAGGAAAATAATATGATGAGCGTAAAAATGGCAGTGCCCAATCCTTCAAAGACCGAAGCGCTAAGCGGATTAATGTATCGGGTGGTAATCTTAGGGACAAAGCCCCAGATACCCCAACAGATCAATGTTATACTTGCCGGTAAAAACCATGCTTTCATTTTGCAATTTTCCGTTTGACCGATTTGTCAGTTAAAGTAGAAATCCGTTAAACTAAAATAATTAGACTAGTTTTAGCAAGCTTTTTTAGAGAAATCAGATCAAACAGGACGATGAAGGGCTTGAAGCCTTGAAATTTGGTGTGTTGTTTTGCGGGAAAATCAAAATTTCTTGACAGATGGGCTATTCTTAAAGAAACTGTCGAAATATTCAGGAGAAAAAACATGACTGAATTTAAATATTCGAATATTGAAAAGGAAATGCGAGCCTACGGATTTGACGGGGTTGTCAAAAGCCATTGCCGAATGTGTCATGGCGGTTGCGGTGTTCTGGTCTATACCCAGAACGGGAAAGTTGCCAAGATCGCCGGTGATCCGAACTGCCCCATCAATCACGGCACCCTTTGTAGCAAAGGAATTGCATCCGCCCAGCTGGCCTATCATCCGGATCGATTGACCTATCCGGTTCGAAGGCTCGGACCCAAGGGAAGCGGGAAATGGCAGCGGATTTCGTGGGATGAGGCGCTGGATCGCATCGCCGAAAGGATTCTTGACTATAAGACCGAATTCGGGGCTGAATCTGTTGTAATGGGTTACGGGACGGGCAGGGAGAACGAGGCGGCCATTTATCGTTTTGCCAACTTATTGGGGAGCCCCAACGTTCTGACCGCCGGCCACTTTTGCTATGGCCCGCGAATCGCCACCAGTATAATCACCTGCGGAACCAACCCCATTGTGGATTATGAAAACCACCCCCGATGCATCATGGTCTGGGGCAACAATCTGGTGATCAGCAATCCGGACTGTTATAAAGGCGAACCTTTTTCGGCCAGTCTGGATAAAGGCGCAAAACTCATTGCGGTTGACCCGAGGCTGACACGCATTGCCGCTCGCGCCGATGTGTGGCTGCAGCTCAGACCGGGAACGGATGCCGCCCTTGCCCTGGGAATTCTTAACGTGATTGTGAATGAAGAACTCTATGACAGGGAATTTGTGGAAAATTACGTGTACGGATGGGAACCTTTTGTGAAGCGCGTCAATGAGTACCCACTGGAGAAGGTCGAAAAAATCACCTGGGTGCCCGCAGAGAAGATCAGGGAAGCAGCGCGGCTGTTTGCGACCACCAAACCGGCGGCCGTTCAGTGGGGTGTGGCCATTGAACAGCAGATCAATTGCGCGGACAACGACCGCTTGCTGATGGCCCTCATGGGGATCACCGGAAACATCGATGTACCCGGCGGGCAAGTCCTGTTTCAGACTCCGAAGATCCGGAATGTGGGCTATTTCGGCGCCCATCGGATGCTGCCCGATGCCCAGCGTGAAAAACGTTTAGGCGGGAATCGGTTTCGTCTGGCGGGAAATTTCGCAATCATCAATCCCAAATGCGTCTGGGATGCTATCCTTGAAGAAAAACCCTATCCGGTTAAAATGCTTTTTTTTATCAGCTCAAATCCCGTCATGACCCGGGCCAATGCAAAAGAAGTTTACCGGGCCCTCGAAAAGGTTGATTTCATGGCTGTTTCTGATTTCTTTATGACGCCGACGGCCGAACTGGCCGATATTGTGCTGCCGGCGGCCACCTGGCTTGAAATGGATTATATTGGGGATTTCTGGAAACGCCACGGTTATATTTTACCCAGGCGTAAAGTGGTTCAGGTGGGGGAATGCCGGTCCGATCATGAAATGCTCAATGATCTGGCCCATCGCGTGGGGCAGGGAGAGCACTGGTGGGACGATTTCGAGCAGGCCCTGGATTGGATATTAGAACCTCTGGGGATTTCATGGCAGGATTTCAAACAGATGGACTACATTCGTGGAGAAGTGATCAATCGCAAGTATAAACAAAAGGGATTCAGCACGCCCAGCAGGAAGTTCGAGCTTTATTCGACATTGCTTGAAAAGTGGGGCTATGACCCCCTAATGCAGCACCGCGAACCTCCGGAAAGCCCGTACCGCACCCCGGAACTTTTCAAAGAATATCCTTATATTCTGATTACCGGCAGGAGGCTGCCGGGCTTTTTCCATACCGAAAACAGACAGATCCCCTGGCTGCGTGAACTGCACAGGGAACCGACTGTGGAAATCCATCCCGAGACCGCAAAAAAAGAAGGCATCGATGAGGGAGACTGGGTTGTCATTGAATCTCCGCGAGGCAAGGTCCGGCAGCGGGCCAAATTTTTTGCCGGCATGGACCCGAGAGTCGTGAGTGCCGAACATGCCTGGTGGTTTCCCGAGAAAAAAGATCCGGATCACGGATGGGATGAATCCAACATCAATATTTTGACCGACAATGCTTACGAGACCTGCGACCCCGCCATGGGCGCCACCCATGTCAGGACGCTCCTGTGCAGAATATATCCTCAAAATGAAGGAGGCGGTTCATGAAAACCTATGCCCTGATCATCGATCACGATTCCTGCTGGGGATGTATGACCTGCGAAGTTGCCTGCAAACAGGAAAACCGAGCGGCTGACGGGGTTAAACTCATTTCAGTCGTTGAAGACGGGCCCGGGATGATCGACGGAAAGTTCGATTTTGTTTTCCAGGTCAATCTGTGCAGGCACTGCGATGAACCGCCCTGCGCCGACGCCTGCCCCGAAGAGGCGATTACCAAACGATCCGACGGTATTGTGATCATGGATTTTGAATGCTGCACCGGGTGCCGGTTATGTATCGAAGCATGTCCGTATGAGGCGATTGACTTTGATCCGCATAAAAACATTGCCCAGAAGTGCAACCTCTGCCACCATCGGATTGATCAGGGACTGATTCCCGCCTGCGCCGATAATGTGTGTCTGGCCCACTGCATCCATTTTGAGTATCCAAACGCATAGCTTCAGTGTTTGGATTTATGAATAACGATCAGGATGCTCATGCGCATGCCCTTGATGTCTGGCGCCCATTGTTGTATGGACTCAGTGGCGGCGGGAACTAAAAGAATGGAAAGTGGGTAAATATCTTACAGACCCAATATTCCAGTATTCCAACATTCCAACATTCCAATAGAACGACCTGGAGGCTCTCGACAGGTTGTGAGCGACGCGAACTAAGTTAAACTTAATTTTTTTATGCATTTCAGTTGAAACCAACAAAATCAAAAAAGGAAAGTAAGATGAATCGATTTAAATTTTCGGTAATCGGTCTGGTACTGCTGATTGTTGGATGTGCGAGCTTTGGTGAGGAAAAGGAAAATTGGATGAAGTTTGACGATACTTCCAGGGCCTATATCCGGGCCATTCGATGGGGGGAATATGAGGCGGCCTATGGTTTTAAAAGACTTCCGAATGTTAAAGATAAGTTGCCGGATTTTAATGACCTCAGTGACGTCAGGGTAACATCTTACAGAGTCAAACAAACAATTATTTCAGAAAACGAAATGATGGTCATGCAAATTGTCGATTTCCAGTACTACCGGATGCGTAATGTAACAGTCAGAACCATCACCGATCGTCAAAGATGGGAATATGACCACGAACAGGGGAGGTGGTACCTCATCAGCGGTTTGCCGGACTTTGAGTAAATCTTTAAAGCATTTCAACACATGAAAGGATCGTATCGTCTGAATGAATTTCTGATAGGCCCTTTAAGCGGTTGCCTTATGGTAAGGATGTTTTTAATTGAGCGATGGGCGCGCTGCATTCGTTTAGGATTGGAGTGGAGGAGAAATGGTTGATTTCTTAAGTTATTTTGTGCTTGTTGGGCTAATCAGCCAGGCGGTGGTCGGTTTAAGCTATTTTATTTCATCGCTGCGGGAAAAGGAAAAAAGCGCATCCTTTTTTGGCGGCCTGCAATTTTTGGGAATGGCGGGTGCCCTGATCCTGTTTATTTACTGGTGGATAAGCGGTTTTCTTGCCACCGCTTCCGGTATCGGCATTATGATTTGTTTGCTGATCGGCGGGATTTCCGCCGCTATTATGCTAATCCGCAAAACACCCGCCAATCAAAAAGCGCTGGAAGGCACCCGGGGGTTGATCACCGGAGATGTAAAACGCTTTGATGAACGCGACGTCGTGTTTGCCAGAAACCGGACCATCCGGCCGGGATCCGAACAGTATAAGGCCTATTACCGGATGCGTCCTGAGTATGCGCAATTTGACGCCGCGCGCAGAGAAAAAGGCGGGCCTTTAGGGCAACCCGGTACGATCGACAAACCCAAAGACAGACCCAATATTGCGGCCACCCTTTCCTCCCAGGGCATCGCCCTGAATCTGTCGGCACCGGAAACTTACCATCCCGCTGCCCATCCCGAATTTAAAGGACAGCGGGTTGAGATGAGCCCGCAGGCAGCCAGCAAGCGGGTAAAGGGATATACCCTCAATATCGGCGCCAAGCTGGTCGGGATCACTGAAATCAACCCGCTGTGGCTGTATTCCAACCGGGGAGAGATTTTTCGTGAAAATTGGGAGGACTGGGGCAAAGCGATTGATGTCCATCATAAATATGCTGTTGTCTTTGCCACCGAGATGGCATTTGAACTCGTCGGAACGGCGCCCCATACTCCCACGACCATTGCCAGTATGAGCAATTATGCCGAAGATGCCTTTATTGCCACCCAGCTGGCAGCCTATATTGCCAACCTGGGCTATTCGACCACGGCCAACCACCTGCGGCATTACGATACCCTTCTGGTTCCGCTGGCGGTGGATGCCGGTCTGGGCGAAGTCGGCCGGCTGGGGTATCTGATGACCAAAGATTATGGCCCCAGAATAAGGCTGAGTGCCGTTACCACCGATTTTCCCCTTGTGGCCGACCGTCCCGTTGATATCGGAGTCGAAGATTTTTGTAAAGATATGTAAAAAGTGTGCCAATTGCTGCCCTTCAAACTCCATCCCCCTGGATGATCAGACGGAAGTCAACGGCACTCTGCGGTGGAAGCTGAATGCAGAAACCTGTTTTGACTACTGGGGCAAAGTCGGCACCGACTGCAACATCTGTATGCGGGTGTGCCCGTGGAGCCATGCCAACACCTTTCCTCATAAGATCATCCGCGCGATAATTACCCGCAACCGGCATTCGAGGAAACTCTTTAGCCGGATGGATGATATATTTTACGGACGCAAGCCCAAACCGAAACCGGCACCCGGCTGGGCACAGTTTGAATAGAAAGGATTTCTTATGCCCGGCAGGCAACCATTTTGGAATCCGGTTCTGGAAACACTTCCGCCGGAAAAAATCAAACAGCTGCAACTGAGCAAATTTAAAAAGATCTTCAGGTGGACTTACGAACACTCCAAATTCCACCGGCGGCTGTACGATAACGCCGGCATACAGCCGGCCGATATTCAATCGTTTGACGATATTCAACAGGTTCCCCGAGTGGAAAAATCCATGATGCGGGACATCCAGCGCAAAGAGCCGTTTCCCTATGGGGATGCTTTATGCGTGCCGCTTGAGGATGTGGCTGTGTTTCGCCAGACCAGTGGGACCACCGGACAACCGGTCTATCAGCCGGATACCTGGCAGGATTGGGAATGGTGGATGGAGTGCTGGTCATACATTCTCTGGGCCCAGGGCTATCGGCCTCGAGACCGGGTATTTATTCCTTTCGGCTATAATATTTTCGTGGCCTTCTGGGCCGGTCACTATGCGGCCGAAAAGATAGGCTGTGAAGTGGTACCCGGTGGGGTTTTGGATACCAAGGCTCGGATTCTCAAGATCGAGGAATTGCAGGCAACGGCCATGATGGGAACCCCCACCTATATTCTGGGGATGGCAGAAACGGCCAAATCTAAAATGGGGATCGATCCATCAAAGCTGACCATTGAAAGGATCACCTGTGCGGGTGAGTGCGGGGCCAGCATCCCCAGCACCAAAAAAAGAATGGAACAAGCCTGGGGCGCAAAAGTCTATGATCACGCCGGAGCCACTGAAATCGGTGCCTGGTCCTTTGAATGCACGCAACAATCCCGGCGGCATGCATGTCAATGAAGGGCTGTTTTTGGTGGAAATCGAAGATGTGGAGACCGGTGAGATCATTGAAGAACCCGGACGCAGAGGGAAAATGGTTATCACGGCGCTTGATCGTCAGGCTCAGCCCTGTGTGCGTTTTGATTCCAAAGATGTGATTGAATGGGCGCCTGAGCCCTGTTCCTGCGGCCGGACCTCGCGTTTAATCAAAGGCGGCGTCGTCGGGCGGGCGGATGATATCACCAAGGTAAAAGGGCGTGCTGCTGGCGCCTTCGGCGATTGAAGAAGTCGTGCGCAATATCGAAGGTTTGGGCGATGAATATGAGGTCATCGTGGAAAAAGTGGGCGATGCCGATCAGATCAAGCTCAGGGTGGAGGTATTGCCGGAAGCCGAGGCCCAATGCACGCTCATTGAAAGCGAGCTGGTCGATCAGCTCAGACTGAAGACCAACCTGCGCTATGACATTGAAATCTGCGGCTGCGATACCTTGCCGCGCTATGAAGTCAAAGCCAGGCGCTTTCAAAGATTTACGCAAAAAAGAGTAAAAACCTTAGTTTTTTGTCCGATGGCCGCTGTTGCGTTCGTCATGCCCGCGTCTAGGCGTGTCGCTCCGCTTTTTCAGCAAAACTTTCTGGATTCCCGCCTTCGCGGGAATGACCCTCGAAACTGAAAAAACTCCCCGACAGGTCTGAAACTAGTTGCTTTTCTATTGAATACAGCAATTAGTAGAAAGAACAAGGCGAGAGGAATCAGAAAGCTATGTGTTGAGTTTACAGGCTATGGTGCGATTAAGAGCTTGAAAATCCTGCCTGCCGCGCCGGATTGCTTTTTGAGCGCCTCAGCTCCAGTCCGTGACGGTTAGCGAAGGCGGGTAAATCCTGCTTGCCCTGTGGAATGCGAAGCCTATTCCACCGGGGTCTAAACAAAAATTAAGATAAGGAAAATCGATGGCACGCAACCCATAGACTTTAAATGATGATCAACGCCAAAATTCAGCTGCTGAAGAAAACGGCTCAGGAGCTCAACCGCATCGGGTGAAGATTTTCCGGCCGTTGCCCGCAACACCGCCCGCATACTGGCCAGCGTCAAGATGCTGGAAATCAATATATCGGATTTAGTTGAATTGGACTAACTGTTATCATACAAAATATTAATTTCAGAAAAAGTCGTACGAATAATTCAGAGTTTTAGGGAAAAAACAATATGGTTTTCTTTACATTTTTATTAAAATAGTATATTAATAAAACATTATTTTAATAACAAGGAGGTGATAATACATGGCTATGCTGAACGTTAAACAGGTTAATAAGCAGGGTCAAATCTCTATCGGTAAAAAGTATGCCGGCAAAAAAGTTCGGGTTGATGAGTACCCTGATGGTACAGTTGTTTTGGAACCGGTTGAAATAATTAGTGAATTTGAAATTGAGCTTCTTAAAAACAAGGCCTTTCAGGACCGGCTAAAATCCTTCGACCGCTGGGAAGCGGAGAATAAGCCATCAGAAACGGACCTCTCTACTCTGGAGGAAAATTTTGAAGATTGACCTAAACTTTCCGGATTTCCAAAAAGATTTTTTCGAGTTGGAAAAGAATGAACTCTATGCCTTAATCAAGACCTTTAGGACCTTGTCAAGGATGGATTTCGATCAGCTTAGACGTTCCTCAGGGCTTAACCTGGAACACCTAAAAAGCACGAAAACACGAAAGGGAAACCCCATCTACTCTATACGAATCACGCGCTCTTTTAGGGCTATCCTCTCCATCGAGGGTGAATACCTGCGTTTCATTTCCCTGCATCCAGATCACGACTCAGCCTATAAGAAGTAAAGTTATAAGGTATGGGGTGTGTTTAACAAGATTGCATTTGAACATTTATTTGCCTCAACATCTAAAATACCTCCAATCTTTTACACTATGTAAAAAAACTCGACACTTTGCTTCGGGTCAAGATCAGTATTCTCTTCTTTCATTCAACGAATCATTTTATTTCCAATTAGTTACCCGAATCCATTTTAAACGTACGCTCTGGCATACCCCTTGCTTTTTTTAGTATCAATAAGGCTTGAGAGGCAAAGAGGTGGAAAAGGACTTTACCATTCTAATCGATGATCGAAATCCGCATGTCAGAACGTTTTTGCAACGTGAAATGACCGCGGCCGGCTATCGGACCCGGTTAGCGGAAAATGCCCGCGAAGTCCTTAAATGGGCTTTCCAGAGTGAATCCCCTGATCTGATCATACTGGATCCGGATCTTCCTGATGCCGATGAAGCCCATATGTTGGAGCATCTGCTGGATCGTATTCCGAGGCTGCCGGTGGTAATGCATACCTATCCTTCAGAATATGACAGTGGCTTAAAGGATAAGAAGGACGTTGTTTTTGTTGAAAAAGGCGGCGGGAGTATCGAGCGCCTTAAACGGGTCGTCTACGAGAATCTGGTCGAACATCCTTCCTGCCGGTAAAATTTGAAAGACGCTAAACCATAGAAGAGGGGGGTGTAAATCAAGATTGTTGGTGATTTAGCTCAAACTTTTCAGGTGTCAGTGTTCAGGTGTCAGTGTTCAGGTGTCAGCGCCGCCGGCCAAAAAAACGGCCGGTCAAATCGAAAAAGAGACTATGGCATTGCTGGGTTACATACAGTATAAAAAAGCGAATATCGAATATCGAATACTGAATATCGAATGTCGAAGTAAGGTATTCTGTCTATTTTAATAAAAGGACTGAGCAAAGCGAAACCATCCTTCGAAATTCTGCGGTTCATTATTCTGCGGTTCTGCGGTTCGCTGTTAAATCCAGCCGCCAGTCGCCGAAGCGGCCAGTTTGATCGAAGAGGAAACTTTTTCGGAACCTAAACAAAGTAAAAAGATGAAACAGAATCCGTGTGCGGGCTTAAAAAACGTCAGGGCGTCTGCGGACGCCCATAAAATTACAGGGTCATGAAAATATGCATTTTTTTCTGATAAATTGGGTCATGCTTGATTAGTGATACAAAAAGTCCCTGCCAGCTCATGGCGGAAAACGACACGTCATGGTTCCTGGAGGACAACTCATGGCCCAGAGGGACGGCTCACGGAGGAGTTTAAAAGCGGGCATCAGGCGTTAGGCGTCAGGTGTCAGGCAAAAAAAATTGAAAAACGCCACCGGCCTTTGTACGCTGCCATCGGGAATACATTGTCAATTTGAAAGGAAGTAAAACAAAAATCGGAAATCAGGATCAAGGACGTCATGTCACCGGCGCCGTTGACCATTGAAGGGACCGCCAGCCTGACGGAAGCGGCCTATATGATGATGAAAAACAACGCCCGCCGGTTGGTGGTGGAAGTTGCCGGAAAAGTCGCTGGTGTAATTCGGGAGCAGGATTTATTCTTTGAAATGGAGAGAATACTTAGAAATCCTTTTCATCTTCTTGCCATTTGGGGCCGAATTTCTTTTCAAAAAAAGATCCCATGCGATCATAGCTGTAAAAGGAGAGTCCATAACGGTCAGCAGCCAAAACCAGAAAGATATACAAAAGCAGTTGCTGCTGGCTTAAGGCCTCTAAAAATCCATCGGTTAAAAACCGGTGTGGGATAAAACTGAAGCCCCCGTCGATGCATCGGATGCGATCGGCCGCCAGAACCTTTTTGGTGATCATAATCGACGTCTTGTTAAATTTTAGCGCAATTATCTGGCCTCTAATTTCTTACATTTATTTAAAATTATATTAGACAATTTTTATGATGATCAAATTTTTAAAAAAAAGCTTGCTCCTAACGCAATTTGCATTTATTATGCGCGCATAATTTATTCATTTTGCGCTCATTTCCAAATTAATTTTTAATTAAAACATCTGTTGATTTGTTAAATAAATAATAAAGTCGGGAGCATCTCATTGGATCCTTTAGGAATTTACACGATTCTTAAAGAAAAAATCATATGGCTGGATTTAAAACCCGGTAGCACGCTTAATTTGATTGAACAAGCAGAATCTTTCGGGGTCAGCCGAAATCCGATAACTATAGCTCTAACCAGGCTTGATGCTGAAGAGTGGGTCGTACGTCAAGGTTCTCATTTTGTGGTTAGACCGTTGACGTTGAGCCGCATTCGAGAAATTACGGAAATCAGATCCGTTTTAGAAGTACAGGCCAATTTGTGGGCAATGCAGCGAATAACTTCCGACGAAATGGATGAATTAAAACGCCTTAAAAAAGAAATCGATAAACTGGATGATAGAGCATCAAATAAGGAAATTGTTAAACTGGATGTTAAATTTCATTCAATTCTTTTTAAGGCATCAAAAAACAGCCAATTAGCAACGCTGCTTGATCGAATGCTTTGTCATTATCTTCGCTTTTGGCTTTCATTTACGCGAAATATAGATAAAAATTCTTTTTTTAATCAAGCATTTGACATAATAAAGGCGATTGAAGACAAGGACGAAGTTAGATTGCGTGCAGCCAGTGTTGAACATATCAGAGCATCCTTGGATGAAATAATGGGAATACCATAGAATTCAACTTTTGATTTACTCGTAAAAAGTCTGCCAAGCTGTCATTGCGAGCGCAGCGAAGCAATCTCTATCAATCCAAGTCTATGCAATCATGGGATTGCTTCGTCACTTCGTTCCTCGCAATGACCGGCGATAGGACTTTTTACGAAACCATCAACTTTTAAAAAAAATAAAGGGGGCTATTAATGGAAATTATTAATTTTATGGAATGCGAGGACGTTAAAATTGAAAAATTTCCTTATAGGGGGGAAATGAATGATGTCCTTGGAACCAGCATTCGCTGGCTAAGCAAACATGGTGACGACGGACACGGATATCCGGAGTATGGGTTGCGATATTTTACCATCCAACCGGGAGGACAAATTCCCATCCATAATCATTTCTATCACCAGACAATGTATATCCTTCAAGGAGAGTTTGAATGCTGGTGCTTCGATCCAGAGACTGACAAACTCGCTGATAAGTCCATCGCAAAGCCGGGAGATGCCATTTATATTCCCTCGATGCAGCCGCACGGAATGAAGAATTTAACAGATGGACCGGCAACTTTTTTGTGCTGCATCTGTAACGTTTACGATGGTCAGGAAGCAACATAGGAGGTAAATCATGAAGGTTGCCAAACGTTTGAATGATTTTGAAGCCTACCTGGGAACGGCGATGAACCTCATTCTTACGAAAATGAAAGAGGAAGGACGGGATGTCATTAATCTGGGTTTGGGCGATCCGGATGTGGTTCCACCTGAGCATATGCGAAAATCGCTAGCTGATGCCTGTTATGATCCTGATAATCACCATTACCCGAGCTTTTATTCTCCGATGCCGCTCAAAGAGGCCATTGCCGGCTGGTACCAACGTCAGTACGGGATAAAATGTGACCCGGAAACCGAAGTTCTACCACTCCTGGGTTCAGCTGACGGTCTGTTTCATATCCACACGTGTTTATTAGATGTGGGCAATACTGCTCTGGTGCCCGACCCTTGCTATCCAGCCTATATTGCCGGTGTAATAATTGCCGGTGGCGTAATAGAACCGGTGCCGTTGTTAATAGAAAATGGCTTTTTACCAGACCTGGACGCCATCCCAAAAAGTATTGCTCAAAAGGCCAAGATGATCTGGGTCAATTACCCCAATAATCCAACCGGTGCCCATGCCACTGGAGATTTTTATTTCCAGTTAGTTGAATGGGCTCAAAAGTATGATGTGGCGGTTATCTCCGATAATCCGTATTCTGAGATCTGTTTCGATGGTTATTGTGCCCCATCCTTCCTCCAAGTTCCGGGGGCAAAGGAAGTCGGAGTAGAATTCAACTCTCTGTCCAAAGCGTTTAACGCCTGCGGTTGGAGAACCGGTTTTATGGTCGGCAATCCGGAAATTATTGCTGGGATGATGAAGATTAAATCGCATTCCGACCGGGGTATGTTCTATCCACTGCAGGTGGCGGCCACCGAAGCACTCAACGGTTCGAGCGAATTCATGCAACAGCGTAATTTGATGTACCAGGAACGTCGGGATGTTGTTGTCAAGGGTCTTAGAAACTGCGGTATTGACGTTGACAGCCCCAAGGGAACTTTTTACATCTGGGCTCCGCTGCCGGAAGGAATTACTAATTCTAAGGAATGGTGCTTCAAAGTTTTAGATGAAATTGCGGTCTGGATGATCCCGGGCTCTATGTACGGCAAATATGGTGAAGGATATTTTAGAATTGCACTAACCCATCCGGTGGATCGGCTTAAACAGGCGATGGAGCGCTTAAAAGAAATTTTAGCCTGAGATATCATTTTTTGTGCAAAATATTTTCTCTGAATATATTTAAAAAATGTTGGTTTATACCGGTTGTCATAAATATGTTCCGTTCGCCGGATTTCCTAACAAGCGAAATGGTGGCGTGTAACGGTTTGAAATTATAATAAAAGAAGACAATCGCTATCTTGTAAAAATGAAGAAAAATTATTAGAGCGTTTGCATCAGGCCATATTGGAGGTTATCGACAACCCTGAGAAGACATAACAAACTACCGCTATCGGAACGTTATTTTGACAAACGCTCTAAGTGTGACTCAAGCTCAATTTTAGATTTGTACCACCATTTGTACTTTTCAGTACTCTGTCGTACATGGAATGTCAAGTCTTTTGGTTGGTGGAGGGCAGTTTTTTCTTTTAATTTCGGAAGGTTATTGTCGGTTCTTAAAGTAAATTCTCACGTACAAATTGAGCTTTCTGTTTCTTTCACCCACTCCTCGGCTAATTGAAAATCAGTAAAGACCCGGGTCACAAAGGGAAGGTCTTCTGCGATTTGACCAAAAGATTCAGCCATTTCTAATACCATTCGGTTAAGAGTGCGGTCAAGAGGTCTTTTGGCCGGACTCGCTGATTATTTTTATTGTGTCGCTGTCGATGACTCTGGTGACTTTGTATGGGTCTGCGGGTGTGGCATTTAAACTCAGAGTAATCTTCCAATTTGCTTCTCACCCTTTTTGATTTTATCGATCAGCCTCCTTAATTCTTCAGTTGACGGCTTCTCACTTCTCACAGTTCTAAAGAACACAGGCAATAAATCGACCACCTCCTTGTCAGATAAAATGTCTTTGGGAATTATGCCGGAACCTACTGATGCCATATCTTTAAGCTCAGAAAATTGTTCGGACTTAGTGTCAATTTCTAAAATTTTTGCTATCTGCTTTAGTTTTTTCTCATCTTGTGGAGGAGATAATAGACCCCGCTCCACCTTGCTCCAATTACTGGCATCGATAGATAGCAACCGGCAAAATTCTCTCAACCCAATATCTTTCTTTAACCGTGCCTCCTTGATAGATTCTCCAAACATGGGTGCCTCCCTTCCCCATTAATTTGTTTCTCCTTTAAATTAATATCTTCCCATATTTTATGTGGTAATGAACATACCACGCGGTAAAAATAATACTACACTTTTTATTTGTCAAGCTTTTCTTTTTATATTCACACAGTCCTCCATCCTGTATTCCAGACGGATTGTTCTTGATTCGTGGGTGATTTGTTAGTATCTGATAGGACATATGGAGATACACTTTGATATGAATCCGGAGGCACTGCAACAGTAAATGCTTATGGAACTGGTGGGTTAAGAATCTTTACAAATAATTTGTTAGCGAGTTGTTCCGAAAATCAAAAGGGCAGCTCCGGAGGCATCCCAAAGCCGCCCTTAACGAGAGGATAAAGTAAATGTAACCTCCCCTCTCGATTGCTTTCCTTTTGGTTTTCCTTTCGGGTGGCTCAGAGACTTTCACCCTGCTGATTAAGTTGGAAGCTTAAATGCTAAGGCAGAGTCCTGAACCACCACTTTGCAGAGGAGATAACTCAGATATGGCAGATTACCGATTCCATTAATAATGAGACTAAAAGTGGTCTTATGGTTACACCGGCAGGATTTTTAAAAATCGGCAAAAAAGTGTGACGGGGTATTCGATTACTATCCGTATCGATTTTCCCCCCTGGGGGGCTGTCGGATTACTCAGAGACGTCATTGAGTCCACCCACACCACCCATTCAATATAGGCCAGTGGACGGTGTATTTGTGGCCATCTTAAAAAAAGGGATGCCCACAGTATACCCTAATTAATTTCCACCTCCCATTCACTGATACGTGTGAACCTTTTCAGACTCATTTACTGATACTTGTGAAGGCTTCTGAGACCATATCAGGATAATAAAGAAGTTCATTTTGTCTCCCTATTTGCTTGTTTCGTTTTTTTTATTTAGTATACATGAAATGATTCTAAATCTATGATAAAGACAAGTTTCAAATATTACTAAACACACTTAATTAATTTAAACAGCCATGCAAACCAATAAAGGAAAGGCCAGAGAATATAAAGTTTTGTTAGGCGCAATATCTTTTTTTGTAGGTTTGTTTTCATTTTATTTTATGGCCGAAAGCTCTTATGGCATTCTCAGGGGGCTTTTCTTTGGTTTCCTTGTTTCCTTGCTATATCCAGTTTTTGCCGTTTTATCTGTGAAATCCATTTTTCTTTTGTTTAAATTCGCTCTTATATGGGATAAAAATTATAGGTGGATTATTGAATACCAAATATTAGTAGGTACATTTTGGCCGATTACACTGCCTTTTTCTTTTGTAATTGCCCTTTATTCATTAATAATAAATCGTCTTTTCCGGGAACATTGAACATATTCTCCGGGTAATCCGACAATTAATGCCCCAACCATCCTCTGGGGGGAGATTGCCCATGGCACCGCAACTTGATCCCAATGATCTCGTAACTTTCAAAGAACCCCTGATGGTAAACTCCATACAAAACGATGCAATTGTGCAGCTGCTGATCGAAGAGGGTATCATTACGCAGGAAAAGTTTTTCACCAAACTGAAACAGGTTCAGGCCCAATATCAGAGTAACGAAAAATGATTAAGAAGATCATATCAGGAGGCTTACCCGGAGTTGAGTTAGCTGCTCTGGATGCTGCAATCAAATTTGACATTCCACATGAAGGATGGACTTACAAAAGCCGAAAGACAGAAAACGGTGAATTACCAGAGCAGTACAATGTTAAGGAGATTGCTAATCCAAGCTATTTTGAAAGGCTGAAAAAAAACATTATCGACTCTGATGGTACTGTGATCCTGACCTATGGTCAGCTTATCAGAGGTTCTAAAGCAACCAAGGATTTGGCTAACAAGCATAATAAGCCATGCTTGTTTTTAGAACTAAACGAATGCACACGTAGCCATGCAATTTCTTCTATTCGTAAATGGATGGACAACCATGAGATAGAAGAAATCTTTTTTACTGGATCGAAACCGATTGCTGCTCCCAACATTCATGAGGAGGTCATTCAAATTATAGAAGGTATATGTCAAGTTGAGCGTGAGTATGAGAAATTTCTCGGCTTTCAGGAAGAGGATGACCCTGCAAAGTTTTGAATGCATAGATGTGTTATTAAACTAATTATGATATCTGCACTTTTACCAGAGTTGGTATATCATATTGTCAATTGATGTTTTAAATCGCCTTCCGATTCTGTCAAATACTTTAACCCATTCTTCCACAACGATCTCCCTCTGAGCGGCCTCTAGTTGGTCCGCAAAGCCTTTTGTTTAAGACTTCTATCAAGTCTGTGACAGAACCATGCGGTGATTCGGCAGGGTCAGGGCAAGCATGTCCGGGCCGAAGGCCCGGTGGATAAACCGGAGACGCAGAGATGGTGGAACCGGGGAACGCCAGTAGAGCGTGATAACGCTTTATTTCCAAATTATATCCATCAAATGAAAACTAAACAGTAGAACCTATGTCAAAAACTTCATGACAGGATGGGCAGATAAAGAGCCACTTGGTGATATCACCCTCCTTCTTGAACATAGAGTGAAAACCATCTTCGTATTCACAGGATGGACAAATCTTAAACTCGTCATCCATTTTAACATTTTTTACTTTATAATCCATACGATACTCCCAATTGAAATTTGATTAGATGAGAATGTGCGGATATCATACATTATCATGGGATCATTTACAAATTATCACCATTTTTAACCAGACTACGACTATTCATCATATCCATTCCTGTCTTTGCACAGGGGTAACGCCACTCTTTAGATAGGCTCCATGGGTATAGGCGATACCGGGGTAAAGCGGGTATAGCGTTCAGGGTAGATTTAAATTCCAGTGATCAATTAGACTGAAGTATGAAGATATCACAACTTTTTTGAGGGGTTCAAAAGTACCGATATGTTGGAGATACCACAGGTTTTAGAAACGCAAAGACGGTTAAGTTGCATGACAAAGACCTAAAGCCCGACTGATTTTGTAAACACCGCATTATATTGTGGCAGGCCACATTATTATGTATTCACATAAATATTACTTGACACCTAATGCCACAAAGTGGTACATATCATTTGCTTCTATAAATTGTATTCTCAACTTGATTTGAAGCGCCTTTCTTTTTCATAAAATCGAGCCAGAGTCGGTCGTTTTTATTAACTCCCATGATTTTTCCATATTCTAATATTTTTTATTAAATTAAAACCCTAATCAGAGATGACATCATTAGCTTGGAAATAATGATTTATCTTTGCAAGAATTTTTTTAAGACCAATTAAAGGATTTTTTCATGGTAAAAAAGTTAAATTATGAAGTATTGAGACGAGAGTTCAAGGATATCGAGAATGAAGCCACCGATCGTAATAGATCAGAGCAAGCACTCCATGATAGAAAACAACTTCAGACGGAGAAAGATTTATTTAAAGAAGCGATCATGGCTATTTCCCAGCCTTTTTATGCAATCGACGCTAAAGACTACAAGATTATCATGGCCAATCCAGCCGCTTTGGCCCTTTACGGAGACCTTTCCGACAATCCGTTTTGCTACTCCTGGACCCACGGCCGGAAGACTCCTTGCTCTGGCGCGGAACATCCCTGCCCATTGGAAATCATAAAGAAAAAAAAGCAGCCCGTTACGGTAGAACACACTCATTACAATAAGCAGGGTCAGCCTCTTTTTTTTGAAATTCATGCCTATCCGCTCTTCGACGCCGAGGGTAACGTTACTAAGATCATTGAGTACTCTTTGGAAACCACACAGCTAAAAAGGGTGCAAGAAGCCCATAGGGAGAGCGAGGAGCGCTATCGTGAACTTATTGAAAGTGCTCACGATATTATCCAAAGCATACAACCGGATGGTTCTTTAGCTTTTGTCAACCGGGCCTGGCATAAAATCCTAGGATATACAGAGACTGAATTGGCATCTCTGAATCTATTCGATATTATCCACCCCGATTCATTACCGCATTGCCAGGAATTGTTTTCTAAGGTGTTGACCGGACAGAGCGTGGCTAACATTCCGGCAGTCTTTGTGGCCAAGGACGGTACCAAGGTTTCTACTGAGGGAAACGTGAGTCCGCGAATGATCGATGGAAAGGTCGTCTCGACCCACGGTATATTTCGGGACGTAACCGATCGCAAGCTGGCAGAAGAAAAACTGGCCAAGTACAGCAGGCACCTGGAGCAAATCATTGCCGCACTGAATGTGGCCCAAGAGGTTCAACAAAGTCTCTTACCGCAACATCCCCCAAAGGAAAAAAGATTTGATCTTGCAGGTAGCAGCCTCTATTGCGATGAAACAGGCGGGGATTACTATGATTATATCGAGCTACCCCAAATAGGTCCCGATGTCCACGGAATTGTAATTGGCGATGTCAGCGGCCACGGCATCTCATCTGCATTGGAAATGGCCAGCATAAGGGCCTATCTTCGTGGCAGGGCAACACAAGGGGGGTCGGTGGCTGAAATCATCACCGATACCAATCATCTGGTTTCGACTGATACAACAGAAACCGGACACTTTATGACGCTTTTTTTTCTAAAGATTGAAGCTCAGACCGGCCGACTAACCTGGGTGCGCGCGGGTCATGACCCGGTCCTTCTTTATTCCCCTGATTCGGATCATTTCGAGAAGCTAGAAGGTGAAGGCCTCCCATTAGGTGTGGATGAGAACTACCGGTACAAAGAATACACGGCAACTGTCAAGCCGGGGCAGACACTGTTGCTGTTCACCGACGGTATCTTGGAAGCTCGCAATATAAAGGGTGAAATGTTCCGCAAGAACAGGTTTAAAGATGTTATTCGCCAGAATGCCGATTTAGGAGCTGAAGGCCTCCATAAGGCGATAATTGATGCGGTTACAACCTTTCAGGGAGAAGCCCAACAGGAAGACGACATTACACTTGTGGTGTTGAAATTTTTATAAAAACCGTCAAATAGCCATCATGATGAAAATCCACGATTGATTCTTAATTCGATAGATTTTTTACATGGCTCCAGACAAAACCAAATTTCATACGATTGCCGATATATTGAGAATATCACTAAAACGGAAAACTTGTGATATCATCCCCATTTTTGATGATATCATAACATTTTTATGGCTTTAAAAACCTTTGATAAGTTGGAGATGAACGAAACCGCTACGCGGTAGCTTTTTCTCAGAATTTCCCACATCTTTGAGGTTTAAGATTTTTTTTCATTATTGTGTTATTTTTTTAAATTTTTATACTCGATAATTGAAATTTTAGCTTTTCTTTCTTTTAAGAATATGCGATGTTACCTACTGTAATTATGATGAAAAAGAGAGGGTGGATACTTTACCCATATAGCATATTTCATGCCAAAATTGTTCGACGGCTTCGTTCATCGCCGTTTTATCAATAATCCCGCTCCGGAATACCTCAATCTGATTTTCTGACTCAGCCAGCGCTTGATCGTAAAGTTCTGGCTTTTTTTTCGGCGGGACTATGGATAAAACACTTATTAGATATCAAAGGTTGGTAGCCGCGAGGTGATTTTACGCCAGCTTCAGCCGGTTGTTATGCTTTTACATATAGATTATTAGTAAAAATTAATAAGGTATCTTTATTTTACTTCTTTGTTCTCCAACTCGCTATAGAGGAGATTATCAAAACTACGGAAAGAACTGTGCCTACTATAATAGCTGGAAATATCTGGTCTGCTGATTCGCTTAAAAATTTATGAGGACCAAATGATATTAGACCAAGCAATCCTACTATTATCGAGGTGGTGTATCCTATCTTATTGCGCCACCATACGAGTGGAATCGATACAACGGTCAAGCTAAGGCTGGCTGCAATAAAGGGACCCACTCTGGCTGGGGGATGAGGTTGGACTTGGGCCCAAAGAGAACCCAACAATACGGCTTTAAGTAAAATTAGCCCTGCCAACGAGCTAACTGCGATTTGAATGCTCCAACTGGGCTTCTCCATGGTTTATCTCCACAAATTTATTTTTAAGAGCATAACATTATATATTGGATAGTTTTCAACACAAGTGCAAATAAATTGAACTTATGCTGAAAATGCAAAAACTATGCTCAGCTCTAATAGAGACTTGGGTTATCTTGCCAGTATCCCATGTTGGCATAAACCTGTGATACATTGAGATAATCTAAACTATTAAAATAAATAAGATTATTGCAGATATCATATGGATATCATAGATTTACCTCAGGCATTCGGCCTATGTCAAACCTTTTAACCCAAAGGAGGTAAATTATGAAAGTGTCTAAAGCATCAAAAATCTGGCTCGATTATCACCAAATCAATTCGAAAAAAAAATACACATCGATGTTATTCGGTGGTAATGAAAAAATTCTGTGAGGCATATGCAGACCATCAGCTCAGCGAATTAACAGTCGACACTATTCTCGATTTTTTAAATCATCTAACAGATGGAAACAAACCCCAAACCAAACGCATTAGATATGCCCACCTTTGCGCATTTTTCAACTTTATCAAAAACAACATCATTTCAGATTTTACAAGCCCCTGCGATTCCAAGATGCTGCGGAAACTGTTTCGCCCAAAAGTAACCGTACATTGGGATATCCTGGAGAAAGAAACCGTTGATGAAATCATTTTCAGAACCACTAACCCCAGAGATCGGCTGTTGCTTGAGCTGATGGCCCGCGGTGGTATGCGTGTTGGCGAAGTATTAAAGTTGATGCCCTGTGATATTGCCGACCGAAAGATACTGCTGAAGGAACCTAAAAGTGGTCGGGAGCTGGAAATGATATTCATTCCTCAGAAAACAGCGGTTCGCCTTAAAGATTACATTCAAAACCACAGA